>OLRE01000817.1_pt1 | contig 34514 bp, 22 predicted proteins | sample 1672461 | NCBI WGS metagenome assembly OLRE01 (sample SAMEA3136688, study PRJEB25190) | human gut metagenome | biome: human gut; feature: human-associated habitat; material: faeces | place: Austria | collected 2013
TTCCGCATAGAGTAAAGCCCTTTGCTGGCCGCTGTTTTCCGGTTTCATAATTTCTGTCCAGGCATACTTCTCATATTCACCCGAAAAAAACTGGCGGGTGCCGCCAAATTCCAAACCTTCTATGTCCATGTCATCCATGAATTTATCTACTATTGAGCGAGCCAAGATAGACTGTCCAAAATGTTATTCAACTCCATCTCCACTACCAATGTAAAATACCACAAAGTGGCTACTTATCAAGATTTGATAGATGGAATGAATGCGGATAGGTTGATTAAAATATAGGCATTCACTTGTTGAAGGTGAACGCCTATTCTTTTTGAGGCCTCAATAGACATTTGGTTTGGAACTTTATAATTAATCATTAATATTTCCAAGTAAATGAATATCGTTTCTCACAACAATATTAGAATGTTCAAAATTGTGCGTATTCAAAAGACGAATACCTTCATTATATACCAGGCCTTTATGTTCTGGATCTTTAATGGTTACAATAATTGTTGCTCTGATAGTATTTACAACACCATCTTCTTGTAATTCAAACATAGTGGCATCTCTAGTAAATGCATGCATTGTCATAGCCCATGTTTGACAATCTTTTATCAGATTCTTCTTCCCAGTTGTCATAGTAGATAAATCTACTTGAAATTTTTTCACTGGCTGCCATTTGTGATTTTTCATTATGAGGTTACGCTCTCTCATTATTTCAGACTGTCGCTTAGAATATTTATCTTCTGTTAAAATATTGTACAATGAATCTATTCTTTCTTCATTTCGATATGTCTTAGGAGTTCCGACAGCACCAAGTACAAAATGATTAACACCACGAATAGGACCGATTTTGACGTCAATATCCGTTTGGCAATATTCATTACCTTCTCCTCCTTTCAAAATAGGATCAGTAACAATTGTAACTGTTACAATTCCATAAAAATGGCCGTTTTCATCTGTTAAAGAATTTGGATATGGGAAGTCTATTACCTGATAATCGGTACCATTGTTAAAATTAGGTTGCCATACCATGGTAAACTCATCTTCGTCATTGTTCAACATATCATCAATGGAAGTTGGCAAACCAAAACCATACATTTTATCAAATCCAATAACATTCTTGTCTACAACTGATGGATAATTAGCGTTATGTATAATTAATGCCTTTATTAAGGTTGGGTCAAATGCTCCATCAAGTCTATGGAATAGGTGTGTTGCCAAAGAAGAAACTCTTGGTGTAGAGAAACTCGTGCCAAACGCAGTATGCTGAATATCAGCACCAGTCAAGACTTTTACGCCAGTATGTTTATTTCCTCCGTAATGAACAACTTCGGGTTTGATTAATCCTTCTGGACCATACCCTATACGAGAAAAAGGAGAATGTTTACCTTCTTCCAAATCATCTGGATGAGATCCACTGTTACATATTGAACCTACTGTTAGGGCTAGCATTGACTCAGCCCCTAAAGTTATGCGACCTAAATTCGTACTATTGCCTGCTGATTTGCAAATTAAAACATCATTTTTCTTTTGAATATCATCTAGCGCTATTGCAAAATCTGAAAATATAAAGTCTGAAACTTCAGTTTGAGAGCCTTGTGAAAGATTCCATATTTTAATATAAGGATATCGTTGTACTGCTGCCCTGATATACATTATAAGTTCATCCTCTGTAATCTTTAATCCATCCCTATCAGAATTAACAATACAGCTAACAAATTTTAGAGGTCCACAACCTGTACAATCTTTATTTTCTAATATATCTCCATATACGGCAATACTAGCAACCATTGTACCATGAATACGATTTATGTCTAATTCATCTAGTCCTGCAATGTTATTCTCTTCTTCATGGCTCCATGAAGATAGATAGTCAGATTGTTCAACCCCAGAATCAAGAATTCCTAATATGGGATATTCTTCTCCTTCAACAGGCTTTGCTAATTTCACCTCAGCTTGGAAAGGATTAGGGGCAGCAACAAGTTCGTAATAAGGCATTTCTTTTATAGAAATCACACTATCAAGGGTTGCTATTTGTCGAATTGAATCCGCCGAAGGATTTCTAACTTTAAACATTATCAAATCCTCTGCATAATCAACTCTTTCAATATTGCATCCTAATTCTTCTCCAAGTTCCAAAAGTAATTGTTCGGACAAAGTGTTAAGATTTGCATCTTTATAGTCTACTAATTGGACTTTCAAAATCTTGTTGCTTAATGCTTCAATATCGAAATTGCAAGTATAAACAGATAAATCCTCTATAGCTGCTACTCCTATAGGTTTATCTTTTGAGGACGTATGATTTTGTACAGAAAGGACAACATTCTTTATCGCTTCAATGTCACCGACATCTTCCAACTTTAATAATATTTCTCGAAAGCCTGATATACCAATTACATTATGTTTTCGATTTTGATTAAGAATCGATCTTACATTTGGACGATAAGATTTTGCTGTAGCATGTTCATTAAGTTTTGCCTTTACCAACAGTGGCAAACGACTATTGCGTACAGGGCGATCTTCAAAAAGTCGACCTATACTGTCTAATGCATTTACAAGTCTAACCGCATTCTCAGAAATGATCTGCTCTGTTGCCCATCTTGGAAGTTCATTAGAACCACCAGCTTCTTTCAAGAACTCATCTTGTTTTTCACGAGTTTTTACTAACTGAATAGGAAGTATCTTGGCCATAAAGATTATTTATTTGATGTTAAACTTTTTATCTTGCGAAGACTAATACCTGTCAATTCATTTATAACACGTTGTGTTAGTCCTTTTGATTTTAAATATATAATATACTTATCTTCAGTTTTCTCGCCATCTTGTAATTCGAAAACACTAAAAAGGAGGTGAGAAATAGATATGTCCTTTTGCCCAGCTAAGATGCTTTTAACTTTAGCTCTGTCAAATAGATTCTTTAAGTCAGAAGGAGACATACCTTCAAAAATAGTCATCAAGCCTTTTATATTGAGTATCTGATTAACAGCTTTGTCTTGATCTTTTCCACAGAACAAACGAATCAGATCTGCAAGTTCTTCTTCTTTGGGCATTCCAACTTCCACTTTTTGTAAAAAGCGACGCCAAACAGCTCTATCTAACAATTCAGGATGATTAGTGGCAGCAATAAGGATACAGTGCTTGGGCATAGTATCCATATTTTGCAGTAAGCTGTTTATCACCCTTTTTAATTCTCCTATTTCTTTTTGATCATCACGTGCCTTTGCTATAGCGTCAAATTCATCCAAGAACAATATACTTGGAAAATCCCTGACATAATCAAATATTTTTCTTATGTTTTTTGCAGTACTTCCCAACAAAGAAGAAACTAAGCTGTCAAGTCTTGCTAATACTAACGGAAGTCCTGTCCGATAACTTACATAGTGAGCTATGCTAGTTTTTCCACATCCAGGTTGTCCATATAGTATGAGCGTTTTGGGGATGTCAATTCCTTGCATCTCCAATTCGGCGGAGTTTTGAACTATATTAATAAACTCTTCTATTTGAGATTGAGTCAATGGATCTAGAACTATATTGTTAGTGGTTCCTGCAGGAGGAATGACTTCGACTATTTGAAGCCTACTATCTAAATCCAAAGGAGCATTTCTTAAAGCATCAGCAACTACACCAGATTGCATATTTGCATTTTCTATCTTTTTCCTAATACAGGACGCTAACACAGTATCACCCTCTTGAGACAATCTATCGGCGAGTTTATTCGAATAACTGACAACTTTACGCTTGTCATTCGTTAAACCTCCTTCTATTATTCTTAATATTTCGGTATTCATGGGTAATATATTTTTTCAGCAAAAATACATATTTAGAACCTATTATTCAAATATTTCGTTCTCAAAATCATATTTTATTGCAAAAAAGTAGATATTTTGTTCTCAAATACCCAAATATCGTTCCCAGCAAGTTCTATAAGTCACATACAATATTAGTTGATACGATTCTGAAGTAACAATAGATAACCTATCCCTTTTTATAGGTTAACAATCTCCAATGCATTTTGTCTTATCCTATTTGCCTCATAAATATTCAGCCTAAACGCAAAGGCAATAACTACTTCAAGATTGTATAAATTTGCCCGAAGCTATATTGAATCGTTGGGAGATTGAGGTATTTAGTATTCCACTCTTATATATAACTTTGATGACGAATCGGAGTATCGGGAATATCACCCAAAAAACTCCAACAACTCCATTTCTGATATCCAAACATTACATTTGGGATATTCACTATGCCATTTTCAATAATTGTTCGTTCCGTACATATACATATTAATATGCCTCAATCTAATAATCATCGTGTTATTAGATTGAGGCAATCTGAAAAATTGCTGGTGGAGCAAAAACACAAGGCATCTGCTTGTATTTCAAAATAAAGCGTTACCTTTGTAGAGTAATAGGAAATCGACTCCGCAAGACACTGCAAAATATTGCAAGAATCCGGTGGAGCAATAGCGGGAGATTACTTCTTTAGCTAAAAGATACATCAAAGATATTCAGCCACTTATCGTTATATTACGATTCCCGGTGGCACCACAGAATGAGAGAGAGTTGCAGCAATGCAACTCTTTTTTTATAACATTGTGTATTTGCTGCAAAACGGTCGGCAGGAATAGCACCCCGGACCGTGCCGCCGGACAGACGATTCGCCCCCGCAAGCGTTTCCCGGCCTTCCGCTCCGGTTCCCGGAAAAAATACGGAGGAAGGACCGGAATCGGATTAAATGATTATTTTTGCATCGGAACAAATCGCCGCAAGCATGAAAAAACGCTGGATCGTATTCACCATATTACTTATCGTCGCCCTGACCGCATTCCTCTACATCCGCTTCTTCTTCGTCTTCGGCGAGGGCGTCAAAAGCGGAGAGTTGAACTATGTCGTCTATAAAGGGCTCGTCTTCAAAACCTACGAAGGCAAGCTGATCCAATCCGGCATACGGTCCAAAACGGCCGGCACGATCCAATCCTACGAATTCGAATTTTCCGTCGAAAACGAAGCGCTCGCCCGCAAGCTGATGCTGCTGGGCGGCAAAAACATCGAACTCCACTACAAGGAGTATTTCGGAGCGCTTCCCTGGCGGGGATTCTCGAAATTCGTGGTCGATAGTATCGTCACAAAACCGATCAGCACCCTGCCGATCGACTCCGAAACGGAACGATAACAAACTACTCCGAAGTCGCGGCAAACGACTCCGGCCATTTTTCCCGAAATATTTTTTCGGTCCGACTACCGAATCCGCAGACAGTCCCCATGTTGCATCGTTTCCGACACTCCATCGCTTCGTTCTCGCTTCCGACGCGGCTCAACAACCCATTCCACTACACTCCGCATCCGCTGTGCGAATTAGCGGCCCGGGAGCTGCAAGCCTACTTGTGCGAACGGAAAGAGTGGACCGAAGAACTCTCTGCGGGTAAAATGTTCGGAGTGCTGGTCGTGAAGGATTCAGCCGGAACTGTAGGCTTTCTGACCGCATTTTCAGGTAATCTGGCCGGCAGCAACAGCCACGAATACTTCGTCCCGCCCATCTACGACATGTTGCGGCCCGGTGATCTCTTCCGCACCGAAGAGGCCGCCATTTCGGACCTGAACCGGCAAATCGAAACCCTCGAAACGGATGTCCGCTACAGGGGACTTCTCCGAACCATAGAAGAAATGGAAACAGAAGCCGCCCGGGAAATCGCAGCCGCAAAAGCCCGGATGCGAATCGCAAAAACCGCCCGAGAAGCCCGACGCAGGGAGTACCCCGACGAAGATACGCTGACGGCTTTAGTCCGGGAAAGCCAACACGAAAAAGCGGAGCTGCACCGGTTGAAACAGAGTTGGAAAAATCGGATCGCATCGCTTCACGCGCAACGAACCTCCATCGCGGAACGAATCGAATCCCTGCGCTGCGAGCGTAAGGCCCGTTCTGCGGCTCTTCAGGCAAAACTATTTCGCAAGTTCCGTCTGCTCAACGCCCTCGGAGAGATACGCGATCTGGCGGAAATATTCGCACCGACTCCGCAGGGTACACCCCCGGCCGGTGCAGGGGAATGTGCGGCCCCCAAACTGCTGCAATACGCTTTCGAACACCGGCTTACACCGCTGGCGATCGCCGAATTCTGGTGGGGAGCCTCGCCGAAGGGCGAAATCCGCCGTCACGGACACTACTACCCCGCCTGCCACGGCAAATGCGGCCCGATCCTCGCCCACATGCTTCGGGGACTTGACGTCGAGCCCGAACCCGATCGCGCCTGCCCGCAGTCCGCCCCGGAGCTCCTGTACGAAGACCGCTGGATAGCCGCCGTCTTCAAACCTGCCGGGATGCTCTCCGTCCCCGGAAAATCGGAAGCTCCGTCGGTCCTCGACTGGGCTCGGGAGCGTTATCCCGCAGCTACGGGACCGCTCGTCGTCCACCGCCTCGATATGGACACCTCGGGTGTACTACTGCTCGCCCTGACCAAAGAAGCGCACCAGAATCTCCAGGCCCAATTCAAACACCGGACCGTCCGAAAACGCTACATCGCCCTGCTGGAGGGGCGAATAACCCCGCCGAAAGGACGTATCGAACTTCCCCTGCGACCGGACCTCCACGACCGTCCCCGACAGGCGGTCGATCCCCTGCACGGAAAGCCGGCGATCACGGAATACGAAGTGCTGGAATTCCGAAACGGCCGCACCCGCATCGCCTTCTATCCGCTGACCGGCCGCACGCACCAGTTGCGCGTCCATGCAGCCCATCCAGCAGGACTCGACGCTCCGATCCTGGGCGACCGACTGTACGGGACAACCGCCGATCGGTTGTTCCTGCACGCCGAACGGATCGAATTCCGCCATCCGGCGACAGGCGATCGGATAGCGATTGAAAAACCGGCGGATTTCTAATATCAATAAGAAAAAGCGGAGACATCACGTGCCCGCTTTTCCCACCATTTAACTTTTATTAACCCCAACCGGAACTATTTCATCCGGTTTATCATTTGTTACTTGTAATTCCTGACTGAAGCCACATGCGGAGCGATTTTCATTGTCCCGGTACGCACGCCCTGCGATTCAGGTGCCACGAACTCGGAAACGGGAGCCGCGCCCGCCTTGGTGAAGGTATGGCTCTGGCGCAACAGTACGCCCGGATTCTCGTCCGCAGCGACACCTACGGCCAGAATCGTATGCTCCGTATCCCATTTGCACAGGTAGAGCTTGCCGGTAGGACACCACGTACCGCCGACCAACAGTGTTTCGATAACCTCATCGTCGGAAATCTCACTGGTCGGATCGTTCGGATCCTCGGCGACCATCGCTCCGTACCACTCCTTCGCATTCTCGGCCGCAAAAGTCACCATGACATAGGCCTGCCCTTGGCAATCCGCGTACTTCTCGTTATCGAGTGCATAGAGGTCGTCGCCGTTGAAGTATTTGTCGATAGTCGCCGTTACCGTCGCATCGCTCACGGCTTTAGGCAGCGTTTCGATGGGATCGGAAACGTACACCTCCGCCTGCGGCTTGCCGAATTCGTCGATGCTGGCCACCCATACATAATATTTCGTTCCCGGTTCGAGCACCTTCGTATAGCTGTAACCCGACTGGCCGCACACCCGGTTGTTATCGAGATTGTCGATGTCCTGTCCCACATACTCGGTCACGTAAGCCTTCATATCGGCCTTGTACTGCTCGTAATCGGCCTCGGAGATCAGATCGAACATATAAGGTACCGTATCGTCCGAAGGCTCGATCGATATATTCATTCCGCGCGAAGTAAGGTCGGAATGGGTCACCGTGAACTGGCACGCCGCCGGATCGATATTGGGTTTGTTCGTGCGGAACGGGAATTTTTGAATCGAAGTGGTCGGAGCACCGGCTGCCCAACCGAAGATCAGCACCCAATATTCGGTATCGGGCCGATAAACTCCTTCGTTCTCGTATTCATATACGCCCGGAGCAGCCATAAAATCGAGCATAGAGTTATCCTCCGCTATGATTGTCTGGAGCAGAGCATCGTCATCGAGTTCCTGGTAGCGAAATGCCGGACGGACAGTCCAATAATATGGAAACTTGAGATCGGACGGAGTAATCGTAAAATCTGCTCCGTTGCAATAGTAGTTGGTAAACACCACCTCAAATGCAACTCCTGCAGCCAGCTCTTTGGTTTTGAAAGTCTTACTCTCGATTTTGGTATTCACTTCGCCCGCTGCATCCAGCCCCGCCGCAAAAGCCAGGTAATCGGTATTCGGATCCAGCCTCTCGAATGCATAGTTCGATTCGCCTTGAGATCCCAGCTTTTTGAGTGCCTCTTCGACCGATCCGTAATTCTTGACCGCTTCTGCCATCATATTCTTCATATATACGGCCAAATCGCCCGAGTGGTGCTGATCGAGGATCTGCTTGGAAAGAACGTCGTAATAGTAAACCGCATCGTTGTCCGAAGGCGCCACTTTCATATTCACTCCGGTCGGAGTCGGCTCACCGAGTGTAATCGTAAAAATCGTTCCTGTCAAAGGAGGAGTTTCGGTCCCCTTCTGATCGACTTTCAATACGGCCTGCGCTGTCCCGGCCGTCACAGTCACCACAGCCTGGGGCATCGGTTCCGAAGCCGTATTCTCCTCGGCCGTTACCGTGAAATGAGTACCATCCGACTGAGCGACCTTGCACCAGGCCTGATTCGATTCCACCTGCCATGTAGCCTGGTCGGTCTTGACCTCGATCGTCCTGGTACCGCCGACAGCTTCGAAAACCAGGTCGGTCGAAGGATCGATCTGCAACAATGCAGTCGCAGTGTTGTCATTACTACAGCTTGTCGTAAACCCCAACAGACAGCATAATATCCCAAAATAAATTTTTTTCATATTTTAGTGCCTAAAATTTAACATATAAGAGAAATATATTATAAAGTAATTTTTCCTTTCAAAAACAAGATTAAAAAATTATTCTGTAAAAGACAAATTTTGTTCCCGTTTTGAAATTGCAATAACGACAAAAAGAACAAAAAATTATCCAATTCAATCTATTTTTTCACCCCGACAAGCAGAAACAGGACACTCTCCTATCCGTTATGGATGCAATTTAGTACCTTTGTTCGCCAAAATCCGGATAAATATCCTTTAATTACAGAATCCGTCCCCGATCTCTTCCGCTGTCCGGGAATAACACGAAACCGCCATGACAACGCTTACTGAACTGCGGCTGCGAAACCAACTGCTCCTTCAGCCGCCTTTCGACGCTCCGCAACAGGTCGTGGAGTGGATGGGAGCCGTACAAGCCCAGGACTACCGCATGGCCAAATGGGCCGTCGGCTGCCGCACCGCATCGACCGATGCCACACAGATCGAAGCCGCCCTGAACAGGGGCGACATCCTGCGCACGCACCTGTTGCGTCCGACGTGGCATTTCGTTTCTTCGAAAGACCTGCGCTGGATGCTCTCGCTCACTGCCGACCGCATCCGTGCCGCCAACGACTCCTACGCCCGGGGCACAGACGCCGCTCTCGACTCCAAATCGATTCACCGCTACATGAACCTGCTGCAAAAGACGCTGGAAGGGAATAAACACCGGACGAAAGAGGAAATCGGAGAAGCGCTGAATCAGCGGGGCATTCCGCTCTCGCAATATGCGCTGCGGCATCTGCTGATGCGGGCTGAAACGGACGGCGTCGTCTGCAGCGGCGCCGACAAGAAAGGCACTACGACCTACGCCCTTCTCGACGAACGGGCTCTGCGCGGCGAAGAACCTTCCCGTGAAGAGGCGTTGGCCCGGCTGGCCCGAATCTATTTCCGCAGCCACTCCCCCGCCACGCTCGCCGATTTCACCTGGTGGTCGGGACTCACCGCGACCGAAGCCCGCCGCGCCGTGGCGAGCATCGCCGAAGAACTCACGACCGAACATTTCGGCGACAGGGAATTTTTCGTATTCCGCAACGCTGCGGCAGCCGCTCCGTGCGACACGACGCATCTGCTGCCCGCCTACGACCAATACCTGATCGGCTACAAGGACCGTTCGGACGTCCTTGCAAAAGAGCACACCTCCAAAGCCTTCAACTCCCACGGAATTTTCCAACCGGTTATCCTTTGCGACGGACAGATCGTCGGCAATTGGAAACGAACCGCAGGACGAGGGAACGTCACCATACAAACGACCTTATGGGTAAATGCCGTCCCCAAAGCACTGGATGCCGCCATCGCACGGTACCGTTCGTTCATCGGCGGAACAAAGTCGGAAAACAGTCCGGAGGCTTTGTGAAATAATGATTACTTTTGCAGGGGACATCACGCAAGATTCCTCCGAAAACAATGAAAGAAAACTGGAAACCGGGAACGCTGATCTACCCGCTGCCGGCCGTACTGGTCAGTTGCGGCGCCACCCCCGACGAATATAACCTGCTGACCGTCGCCTGGACGGGTACGGTCTGCACCAATCCCCCGATGTGCTACATCTCAGTCCGCCCGGAGCGGCACTCCTACGACATTATCCGCCGCACGGGTGAATTCGTCATCAACCTCACCACCGAAGAGCTGGCACGCGCTACGGACTGGTGCGGCGTACGTTCCGGCCGCGACCACGACAAATTTCGGGAAACAGGACTTACTCCGGCTCCGGCGACCGTCGTCAAGGCTCCCGTCGTAGCCGAAGCTCCCCTGTCGATCGAATGCCGCGTACGACAGATCCTACCGCTGGGATCGCACGACCTGTTTCTGGCCGAAGTGGTGAATATCCAGGCCGACAGCCGCTACATCGACCCCGAAACGGGTAAACTGGAGTTGCAGAAAGCCCGCCCCATCGTCTATTCGCACGGCGAATACTTCGCACTGGGCCGTATGCTGGGCTACTTCGGCTGGTCGGTCCGCCGCAAAAAGAGAATCAAACGAGAGCGACAACCCGACAAAATGAAAAAATAACCCCTGCGGACGGAAAATTTCCGTCCGCTTCCTATTTCGGTACAGCCGGAAACGCCTATCTTTTTTCCGACAAGGCTGCGGCCCACTCCGGCTCGCGGAATCCGACCAAAATCTTGTCGGAAGCGATCAGCAAAGGCCGTTTCACCAACATACCGTCGGTCGAAAGCACGCGGATCAGCTCTTCGCGCGGAGCCGTGCGGACCTTTTCTTTCAAGTTGAGCGCCTTATAACGCAGACCGCTGGTATTGAAAAATCTATTGACCGCAAGACCACTGCGATCGATCCACTCTTCGAGCTCCGCTTCGGAGGGATTCTGCTGCACGATATCGCGCACTTCGACTTCGATCCCGCGCTCCTGCAACCATTTAAGGGCTTTCTGACAAGTGCTGCAACGGGGATAGCAAATAAACAAGGGTTTCATTTTCATCGTATTTAGGAGTACAAATATAGTGAAAACCGAGGGCTGAATCAAATTTGCACGAACCTACGCTTATCTTCCGTAAAGACGGCGAAAATCGGGTACAGACCAGATTCGCTCCCTGTCTTCGCCGAAGCGTTCCTCTCCGCATTCAATAAAGTACGGCACAAGACGAACGGCAAATCCAACTTTTTCGTATCTTTGTATGAAGAATAAGAGTACGGCTCGGACAAGCCCAAACGACCGACGCTCGAAGCATGCGCCGAGGACGCTCGTGAACTCTGCCATGCAAAGAGGAGGAAAACAGAAAGTTAAGTTTGGCCGACCGCTTGCCTTCCATTATTTTTGCAGAAGATAGGATACGCCTCGGAAAACTGAGAGTAAGCTCCCGTTTTCTTCTCGGCTTTCACTATCTTTGCAAAAGATCGGAAGCGGTTCGACAATCTTCGCGTGCAAGCCCGCACGATTGCTCTCACCTTTCCCTGTCTTGGAAAAACGGAACCGAAGAATTTATGCTGCAACAAACCATCCGGAGTTGGATCGACCAACTACTCGTTTACATCGGAATCTCTGCGGACAGCGCCCGCGGCATCGACCAATGGGTCATCCTGGCCATCATCGTCGCCATCGGCGTAGGGCTGGACTTCCTGATCCGCCTGCTGTTGTTGCAGGTCGTGCGACGCGTCGTCAAGCAGACCAAAGTCACGTGGGACGACATCATCTTCGACGACAAAGTCCTGCGGCGGCTGTGCCACATCGTCACCCCGATCCTGGTGGTGGTGATGCTGCCCATCGCCTTTCCCGATCAAAACGGCCTCGTCGTCCTGATCACGCGGCTGGTGCAGATAGCGATCGTCATCGCCGTCCTGCGCTTCGTCAATTCCCTGCTGGAAGCCATATTTCAACTGATGGGCCGCCGGGAGGAGTGGAAAGGCAAGCCGCTGAAGGGCTTGATGCAGACCGGACAGGTCATCGCCTTCCTGGTCGCCGTCATCCTCGTCTTCTCGATTCTTCTCGACCGCTCTCCGGCGATGTTCCTCACCGGTCTGGGCGCTTCGGCCGCGATCTTCATGCTGGTCTTCCGCGACAGCATCCTGGGTTTCGTATCGGGCATCCAACTGTCGGCCAACAACATGCTCAAAGTCGGCGACTGGATCAGCATGCCCAAGTACGGCGCCGACGGCACGGTGGAGGAGGTCACGCTCAACACGGTCAAAGTCCGCAACTGGGACAACACGATCGTCACCCTCCCGCCCTACCTGCTGGTGAGCGACTCGTTCCAAAACTGGGAAGGAATGCGTTCCTCGGGAGGACGCCGAGTCAAGCGCTCGATCAATATCGACATGACCAGCATCCGTTTCTGCACACCCGAAATGCTGGAGCGATACAAGCGCATCGACCTGCTGAAAGATTACATCGCCCGGACCCAGCAGCGGGTCGAGGAGTATAACCGGCAACACGACATCCCCTCCGGTGAAGACAAAATCAACGGACTGCACCAAACCAACATCGGGGTCTTCCGAAACTACCTGAACCTCTATCTCAAGCAGAACGAACGGGTCAATCACAACATGATGGTACTCGTCCGGCAACTGCAGCCCACCGAACAAGGCCTCCCGATGGAGCTTTACTTCTTCACCGACACGGTGGACTGGGTCCCGTACGAAGGCATTCAGGCCGACGTATTCGATCACGTGCTGGCCGTCATCCCCGAATTCGACCTGCGCGTTTTCCAAAACCCTTCGGGCAACGACCTGCGGACGCTAACCGGAAAAACCGATACCAACCATTAAGACGCTATGAAAAAACTGCTGCTCGCCCTCTTCCTCGTTTTCACCCTGCCCCTGTCGGCAGAGGAACAGCCTGCCGTACCGACAGCCGACGAACAGGCCGCCGCTCTGATCAACGCCCAGGAATGGTTCCGGCTCGAAGCATGCTACCCGGAGATCCGCGACGAACTGTCGCCCTTCGTCCGGCTGCTCTGCGAAGCTTCTCTGGGTAGCCACTTCAACCGGCTGCCGGAGAGCTGCAATGCCATCGGAACGCTGCTCAACGACTACCAACAGGAACTCTTCGCCGACCCCGAAGGCTCGATGCTCGGCTGGCTCCTCTCCATGCTTATCGGCAACCTGCAGGAGCTGGGCGCCTACGAACAGGCGGCCGACCTGCTCACCCAATTCGCTGCCGGACAGAGCGAAGAAGAGAGGGCTTCGACTCTGGCGACCCAACGGTGGTTCCAAACCATGGCCCGACATCCGCGCACGTCGCTCACGAAACCCGACGGCGAAATCCGGCTGCCGCTGACCGTCGGGAGCGAAACGGTCAAAAGCCCGCTGGACGGCACGGCCAAAGAGGTCCATAACTTCTATCCCGACATAACGATCGGCGGCCGCACCGAGCGCTTCATCTTCGACACGGGTTGCAGCGGCGCCAGCTTCGTTTCGGCGGAATTCGCCAAGCGCCACGACCTCGAAATCATCTGCGATTCGATCCCCGTGAGCGGTATCGGCGGCAACGGATTCGTGAAATTCGCCACGACCGACTCCATGCAGATCGGGCCGGTCACGATCCGCCACCCCTACTTCATGGTCTTCGACAACGACGAGGCTTCGGACCAAATCGGCCATATCGAAGCCGTCCTCGGCACCGACTTCATGCGTCTGGCCGGCCAAATCGAGCTTCGCCCCAAAGAGGGTTTCTTTCTCCTGCCCGCCACTCCGGAACCGACACCTGCAAGCGGGCGAAACCTGATGCACGACACCTCCTCGGGACAATATATTCTCAACACGCTGGTCGCCGGAAAAGACACCGTCCCGATGGTCTTCGACACGGGCAACTCCCGCACAGGACTTTCGCCGAACTACTACGCCCTGCACCGCGAAGAGATCGACCGCAGTGGGAAAAAGCGGGAAACGGCCGCAGGAGGTTTCGGCGGAATTTTGCGAGGTACGGGTTACGACCTGAAGAATATAACCTTCACGATCGGCGACAGCTCCCGCACCCTGAAAAAAGTGACTGTCACAGCCGACTTCGGCCCCGCATCCGAACAACCCTATTTCGGTTCGCTCGGAATGGACCTTTTCGAAAAGTTCGACCGCATCGTCTTCGACTTCGGCCGGATGTTCGTTACGGCGGAATAAATCCAACGCTTTTTCGTCCCGCACCCTGCACGACCGAACTCCCCGTCCCTTCCTAAAAATTCTTCGCAAGACGATGAACGCAACGACAACCGTCCTTCAGACAGACAGTCTGCTCTTCCGCTCGGCACTTCCCGACGATCTGGAGCGTATCTGCACGATCATCCACCAGGCCCAGGAGCAGATGCGCCTGCGGGGAAGTCGCCAATGGCAGAACGGCTACCCGGCGGCGGCACATATAACAGCCGACATCGACCGCGGATACGGCCACGTACTATGTACTCACACAGGACTCGTCGTCGCTTACGGGGCTGTCGTCTTCGACGGCGAACCGGCCTATGCCGAAATCGACGGCACGTGGCTCGACCAAGCCCCATACGTCGTTCTGCACCGTCTGGCCGTCGCACAGGAGGTCAAAGGACAGGGCATAGCGACCGAATTCATGCGCCGCACCATGACATTGGCCCGGGAGCGCGGCACAGGCAGCTTCCGGATAGACACCAACTTCGACAACCGTTGCATGCTCCGCCTGCTGGCCAAATTCGGCTTCGTCCGCTGCGGAGAAATACATTACGCCGGAGATCCTCGCATCGCATTCCAGAAAATCCTCTGACCGGCACATTCTGCCCCGCAAAACGTCGAACCGGTCGTTTTCGCCCGCAAATATCCGGCTGCTTCCAGACACCCGAAAATGCCGACGGACGGTCCATCCGACCGTATTTATTCGTACCTTTGCCTCCGCTTTAGGTACTTCGCCCGGCAAAATGCCGATAAATTTACCTTGCACGCGGCTTTTTCCGTACCTTTGCGAGAGGATTCTTTTACGATGAAAGCAGGTCTGCAACAAATTCCGATACAGGGTGCAGCACCCCGTCTGGCCGGCAACAGGGAGTGGGACGGCCTTCCCATGCCGACCCGATTCTGGGGCATCCTCGCCGTAGCTTTCGGCGTATCGCTCTCGGTCATAGACGGAGCCATCGCCAACGTCGCTCTGCCGACTATGGCCCGTATGCTGGGCATCTCGTCGGCCAATTCGATCTGGATCGTCAATGCCTATCAGTTAGCCATCGTGGTTTCCCTGCTCTCGTTTTCAGCATTGGGCGACGTGATCGGCTACCGTAAAATCTACATCGGGGGACTGGGTATCTTCATCGTCGCCTCACTGGGCTGCACGTTGTCCGACTCTCTCGCCACGCTGGTCACGGCCCGCGTCTGCCAGGGATTCGGGGCGGCAGCCATCACGAGCGTCAATACCACACTGATCCGCCTGATATACCCCCGCCGACACTTGGGACGCGGAATGGGCGTAAACGCTACGGTCGTAGCCGTTTCCTCGGTGGCCGGCCCTACGTTGGCTTCGGGTATTCTCTCCATCGCCACCTGGCCCTGGCTTTTCGCTATCAACATCCCGATCGGACTCATCGCGTGTTTGTTGAGCTACCGATTCCTGCCTAAAAACCCGGTACGCATCCGGGGCCGCCACTTCGACTGGCGGGACGGGTTGATGAACGCCCTCACCTTCGGATTGCTGATCGCTTCGATCGAAGGTTACTCGCACGGCCTCAAACCCAGCTATATCGGAATAAGCGTCATCCTGCTGGTCCTCATCGGCACACTGTTCGTGCGCAGCCAGCTCCACAAACCCTATCCGATCCTCCCCTTCGACCTGCTGCGCATCCCGATCTTCTCCGTTTCGGTGATCACCTCGATCTGCTCGTTCATCGCCCAGATGCTCGCTATGGTCGCGCTTCCCTTCTACCTGCAAAAGACATTCGGATATACAGAAGTACATACGGGCCTGATCCTCACTGCCTGGCCCGCTATCATTATGGTCGTGGCTCCGATCGCCGGCTTGCTGGTCGAACGGATCCACGCAGGAGCCATGGGCGGCGTAGGACTGCTTATCATGGCGGCGGGCGTAGTTCTGCTGGCTTTTCTGCCCGAGCAACCCCACGTCGCCGACATCGTCTGGCGACTCCTGCTCTGCGGCCTCGGATTCGGCCTGTTCCAATCTCCCAACAACAGCATCCTGATCGCCTCCGCACCGCCCGAGCGAAGCGGAAGCGCCAGCGGTATGCTGGCAACAGCCCGGCTCACGGGACAGACGACCGGAGCGGCTCTGGTAGCCCTGCTGTTCCATATCGACCCGGAAAACGGCTGCCATATCGCCCTGTTGCTTGCCGGAGGGTTTGCCCTGGCCGGTTCCGTCGTCAGCTTCTCACGGCTATCGCTCGCCCTGCCGCAGGGCCTTACCCGAAGCAAGGGAAAAGCCTGAATCCCGCCTCCGACACACTGTTTTGCGGATCCTCCCCTCCCTTTTCCCTATACCCAAAAGAGAGAAAAGACAACACCACCGGCATCGCTCGTGCCCGGCAACAAAATCCGGAAGTGTGCTACGAACGAACACATAAATACCGCCGCTTTCCCGAACACCCCGGGACACGCACCACATTGACAAAAATATCCCGACCGATAAAGCCCACTTATCACCAAGAAAAAACAAGCATATTGCATTATTCCGGATTATTTGCATCAGACTGCAAGGTCCGAAAATCCTCCTGCGACAGTATATCCGGAATCCCGAATCCATTTCCAAACCGCGTCAGAAAAGAGAAGCTGAACCTCTCAACGAAAAAGGAGAATCCATACCACTCCATTTTCAATATGATCGCAAAATAAAAAGGATCGACCCGTAACGGGTCGATCCTTCACATATCTTGTCAGATCAAAGATATCTATTACAAATATCCCTGGTTCTGGCTACCGAAATTCGGGTTCTGCGTCAGCTCGCTATTCGGAATAGGCCATACGAACTTCGGGCTACCAGCAGTCTGTTTCATAGTCTGCAAATAAGACACCTGGTCAACCAAAGGAGCAAGTTTGGCATTGATATCACGTTTGAAACCTTGTCCCCAGCGCTTCAGGTCGAAAAGACGCGTACCCTCGGCAAGCATCTCGCGGCCGCGCTCTTCCTGAATAGCATTGAAAAGTCCAGATATCTTCGTGCCGTCAAGCAACGTAACATCATCCTTCACATCATCCGCCGTAAGGGCTGTCAGACCACGGGCCGTACGCAACTGGTTCAGCGGATCCAAACCTTTAGCAGGGTCCAAACGATACTGCGCCTCGGCATCGACCAGATACATTTGGGAGATACGGAACATCTTAGGTCTGTTGCGATAAACCAACGTAGTCGTATTGGTCTGGAAATTCTTGTTACCGCGGAACTTACCAATAAGAACTCCGACCCCCTTATTTCCACTGATCGTAACATTGGCATTCTTAACAAGGAAAATATTCGTACGGAAATCGGCATCTTCAAACAACTTGACAATATGCTGCTCCGGAATATAGGTAGGAGCATAGAAGTATACCCCCGAATTCGGCTCCCAGCTACTGTTCAGATAGCTACCGAACGAGTTCACAGTCGTCATGGTCGTACGAAGTACCTCCAGTTGCAGAATATTCTCGGTAGAAGTATCCTCGCGCCACATTCTTTCGAGACCTTCAGCCGTTGTCACCAAAGGATAAGTTCCATAAAGAGACTGGGCGTACTGGCTGGCCTCCGTATACTGGTGAAGGTGCAGAGCCAGCTCTGCGCGGAATGCGGTAATGGCATCTTTGGTCAGGTAAATCTGATCCGTCGGAGTACCCTGAGCAGTCACGGTTTTCTCAGCTTCTACGAGGTCTGCCTCTACGTTCTCATACAATTTCGCCAGCGTACCGCGAGCCAGTTTCGCTTCCGGATCCCACTCTTTCGGATAGGGAAGACCCAACTGATCGGCAGCCTTGTCCGGATCATAGTCCTCGCAGAAGAGCAGCGCTGCACGGTGCATTACATAAGCACGGAAGAAATACATCTCGCCTTTGTAAACATCCACCTTCTTTTGCTCATCGGGAGTAAGATATTCGTAAGCCGCATTCATATGACGGATCGCATAGTTGATATGCATCATCGTCGTATAGTAGCTGGACCAGAACGAAGTCACATCCGAATCAGTAGGATACAAACGCCAGTTGAAAGGATAGATACCCTGGTTACCGCTACCTACACAAACATTCAGAACATCCACATAAAGGTCCGGTATCGAGTAGAAACCACCGGAAAGGAGCGCTTTCAAGTCCACATAAACGTAGCCTCTCACACCCTCGCAATATTCCATGGTATACGCATCCTCGGGCCGGATCGCCGTTTCGGGGTCCATATCCAAGTCGCACGACGTCACAGAAAAGAGGGTAACGAATGCCAAAATTGAATTTATTATCTTTTTCATAGTCTAAGCCTTGTATTTATTTTTTTATAATGAACGCTGAAAATTAGAACTTAAACTCAAGGCCGAAAGTGAACTCACGCGTATTCGGATAAGTATCGACATCGATACCCTTCTCTGCAGCCTCAGGATCCAGGCCGTTGTAGCCCGTCACAGTCCAGAGGTTACGGCCACCGACCCAAACCTTAAGGCCTTTGATAAACTTCGTCTTCTCCATAATATGGCTCGGGAGCGTATAAGCCAACTGGATATACTTCAGACGCAGGAACGAAGCCTTCTCAAGCATACGGCTGTCGAAATTGATCGCCTGATCCAAACGGGGATATCTCGCATTATCGCCCGGCTGCTGCCAGTAGTCCCATGCCAAATCACACTGGTTGAACTGGGAAGTGAGTCCCATATCGGCATTAGCAACGAAATACATCGTATTATTGAGTGCATAGTTACCGTGAACCCACGAAAAGTCTGCCGTTAAGCTAAGACCTTTCCATGCGGCCGTCACACCGAAACCGCCGGTATAAGGCGCATAGGGAGAAGTACCCAGATTTACAAGAGCAGCTTGGCTGAAATCGGAAGTAATGCCGCCGTCTGCTGTGGTCCAAGTATCCAAACCGCTTTCAGGATCGACACCGCGCCACTCCTGCATTGTCCAAGTCGGGAACGGATCGCCGACACTATAAGATCGCAGACCATCACCCATATAAGCGAACTCAAGGCCCGGTTCCCAAAGATCGGTCAGCTGGTTCTTGTTGTAGTTGAAAGTCGCGTGGAAGTTCACGAACCAGTCTTTCGAAGAGTAAATATCGTAGTTCAACGAAAGGTCGATACCGGAGTTGCGCATACCGCCGACGTTACCGGCACGACCGCTGTAACCACCTGACGGAGCCAACGGAATGGACATCAACATATCATTGGTTTGACGGCGATAGTATTCAATCGAGAGAGAGAGTTTTCTCCACAACTCAATATTGGCACCCACGGTCAGTGTATTCTGGCTCTCCCACATCAGGTCGGGGTTACCCATACCAGATACCATCCAAGTCGTGTAACCGCCGTAAGCCGAACCCGCAGCCATATATTGACGGTGGTTGTAGTCACCGATACCGGAGTTACCCTGTGTACCGTAAGACACTTTAAGACTCAAATCGCTGATAGTCTGATTGTCGCGCAGGAACGCCTCATTCTTGATATTCCACATACCGCCGACAGCCCAGAAGAGTGCATTGCGGTTGTTCTCACCGAAACGCGAACTTGCGTCGTTACGCAGCAAACCGCTGATGAAGTAACGCTCTGCAAAGTTATATTCAAGACGGCCGAATACAGAGTTCGAAGCTGACTGTGCAATGCTGTAGGTCGGCAGACCGCCGGAAACTTCCGTACCCATCGCGATATTCAGGAAGCGCGAAGAAGTGATACCGGTCGAAGTTACAGCGAAGCTGTTGTTATTCCGATAAAGAGTCTCCTCACCGAGCAGCGCCGTAAAGTTATGAACCTCATTCCAAGTATGCTTGTACTCGGCGGTATTGGTCCAAGTCCATTCATAGAAACGCTGGAACAACTCACCGGCACTACCAATACCGAACTTACCTGAAGGAGTAGGTGTTTCAGGGCTGGAAGCATCGTGTGCACGCCAGTCAAAAGCATCCACAGCAAGAGAAGAACGAATCGTCAGCCCCTTCACCGGAGTCAGTTCAATGAAAGCCATACCATTCATCGTAATACGATTCTGCCAGCGAGGCATATAGTCCGCAGTCATCAACGGGTTGATAGCCTGAGTAGCATCGAAGAAGTTGAGCATCTGACCGTTCTTGTCATAGAGAGGCTGGTAAGGAGGCGTAATCAACGATGCCATCACCGGGTTCGATACATACAGATTACCCATCGTTTCATCCGTATCGGCAACCGAACTGTGCTGATAACCCAAACCGAGGTTCAAGCCGAGACGCAGCCAGTTGTTAGCTCTGGTATCGATATTCGTACGGAAATTGTAACGATCCAACTCCGAACCCGGCAGAATACCGGTCTTATTGGCATAATTGCCCGAGAAATAGTAAGAGGTCTTCGCCGAACCGCCCGAAACGGAAAGATCGACCTGATACATCGGCGCATTTCTCTCAAGAATCTCGTTCCACCACTTGTAGTCATTCAGAGGATTATAATTCTCATCCATGAACTTAGCCAGACCGAAATTACGGATAAAATATTGACGGCCGGACGCAATCTTATCGGGAGTTGTCACGGCATCGCCCGACAAACGAACGGCAACAGCCGCACCGATATAATCCAACATCTCGTTCGCACTCATCATATTCAATTCAGGCGATACGGCACTCGACATGGAGTATTGTCCCGTAAGCGTCACATCGACACTCTCCTGGTTACGACGACCGGTTTTGGTCTGCACATAGATAACACCGTTGGCAGCACGCGAACCGTAGATCGAAGTCGCCGAAGCGTCCTTGAGGACGTTCACCGAAGCGATATCATTCTGGTTGATCGTCTGCAGCGTCGAAGCCTGAATCGGCGCACCGTCCAACAGAATCAGCGGCGACGTATCGGCACCCATAGAACCCAGACCATGAATACGGATCGAAGAAGTCGAAGTCAACTCACCGTTACCGGTCATAATCTGAAGACCGGCTACCTGACCCTGCAAAGCGTCCACGACGTTGGTGCTGGGACGGTTTTCGATCTTCTCAGACTTCACCTGGTCTACAGAACCAATCACCGAACCGATCTTCTTTCCCGTACCGTAGCCGATCACAACGACATCCTCGATACCCGTAGCCTCTTCCCCGAGAGTCACGTCGATATGCGTCTTACCGGCTACGCTCACCTTCTGGGTTTCGTAACCGATAAAAGAGATCGAGAGCGTCGCATTGGCGGGAACCGTCAATGTAAACTGCCCGTCTCCTCCGGTCGTCGTACCGGCAGACGTACCCTCTGCCACAACCGTAGCACCGATGATAGGGTCTCCCTTCTCATCGGTAACCGTACCCGTCACCTGCTTGTTTTGCGCAAGAGCCAACGAACAGAAACTCAGTACAGTAATTAACGATAGTACAATTTTCTTAATCATAAGCGTTAATTTAAAAATTGAGTTTGAAATAAAAAGTTCCGAGCAAATATAGAAATTAATTGCTTCGTAAGCAAATAACCGTATTCAAAATAATCAAAAAAAGCACATATATTCGGATTTATCTCCTTTCAAATCCCATATTGACCAATTTAAGATCTGACTTGCGACAAAAACGGCGCGGAAAAGCCATTTGCCCGACAAAGCAGCGGAAAAATACCGGTTTTACACCCCGCTCTTATTCGACACCTTATAATATATAAAATTCGGCAGCAATGGATCGAAACGATTTTTTTCGTATCTTCGCGCCGAATTAAAACCTAAACAATTTATGGCTTTTACAGAAATATTACCCGGAATACACTACGTCGGCGTCAATGACCGCACCACGACCCGTTTCGAATCGCTGTGGTCGCTTCCTTACGGCGTTTCCTACAACTCATACCTGGTCATCGACGAAAAAGTGGCCCTTTTTGAGAATGATTATCCCATTCCGCGGGGCGTTTCCTACAATTCTTATATTTTACTGGATGAGAAGACCGTCCTGCTGGACACGGTGGACAAGGCCGTGGGGGAGCGGTTCTTCGAGAACCTGGAGTTTGCCCTGGCCGGCCGGCCCCTGGACTATGTGGTGGTGAATCACATGGAGCCGGACCACTCCTCTTCGATCAAAACCCTGCGCCTGCTCTACCCCGAGATGCAGATCGTGGGCAATGCCAAAACCCTTCAGATGCTCGACGGATATTACGGCATCCATACCCTCACCCGGGAAGTCAAAGAGGGAGAAAGCATTTCGCTCGGCCAAAAAAACCTCTCGTTCTATATGGCGCCGATGGTTCACTGGCCCGAAGTGATGGTCACTTATTGCCCCGAACACAAGGTACTCTTCTCGGCGGATGCGTTCGGCACGTTCGGTGCCCTGAACGGCGGTATCCTGGACGGCCAGCTTTCGCTGGACCATTTCTGGGACGAGATGCGCCGCTACTACGCCTGCATCGTGGGCAAATACGGCGCCCCCGTACAGAAAGCCCTCCAAAAACTGAGCGGCCTTCCCATCGAAACGATCTGCTCGACGCACGGCCCCGTATGGCAGCAGGAAATCGGGCGCGTAATAGGTATCTACGATCGGTTGAGTCGCTACGAAGGCGAACCGGGTGTGGTGATCGCCTATGGTTCGATGTATGGCAATACGGCCCGGATGGCCGAGAAAATCGCTCGGGAGCTGGCCGTACAGGGTGTAAAAAACATCATCGTTTACAACCTTTCGTATGCCGACATTTCGAATGTCATCCGCGACATTTTCAAATACGACACGCTGATCGTGGGTTCTCCGACCTACAACGGCGAACTCTTCCCCGAAGTCGGGTCCCTGCTGCAAAAAATCAGCGAACGTTGCATTCCCTGCCGGAAATTCGCCTATTTCGGCTCCTATACCTGGGCTGGAGCAGCGGTACGCCTGCTGGGAGAATTCGCCCAGAAAATGAAATGGAAGGCCATCTGCCAGCCGACAGAAATGAAACAGGGATACGACGATCAGGGGGCACAATGCTGCACGGCACTTGCCAAAGCCATTGCCGAAAAAATCCGGTAGAAAATCCCGATTCGTCCGCAATAAACAGGGACGGTGCCGTCATTGGCACCGTCCCTGTTTAGTTTCTATCTCTTTCCGAGTCCTGCGACACGCGGCACAAGCCCCTATCTCATCACCTTTACGACCGCCTTTTTGATCCGTCCCCGACCGATCATCGGAGCATGGGCATCCTCGGGACCGAAAACGACGAACTGTCCGGGCCTGATCCCGACGAAAAGCTGCGGCCGGTCTGCAAAAAACCGAATGTCTTCTTCCGCATCGAAAGGCCCCTGGGGAACACGGCACTCCCGACGCTCCCGCCAACCCATCGTTTCGACTTCGCCGGCAATCAATACCTGTACGTCGATATATTTATCGTGCACCTCCAGCGAAGCCTCCTCTTCCCGTTTGAGCTCCCCTTCTGTCACTTTCATAAAAATTTCAGCTCCTTCGATCTCGTACCGCCCCGGCTCAAGAGTATTCAAATCGGCCGCTGCGAGGTATTCCAACGCCCGCTTCAACCGGGAATCGGCCCCGCAATAAAAAGCCCAGTTTCTCAATGAATCCAAAATCATAACAACAACTATCTTTTGACCGGCCTCAACCGGACCACGACCGGATAGTGATCCGACAAATCCACATCGTACAAAACCTGGTAATCGAGACACTCCAAATCTTCGGAATAGAGGACGTAATCGATTCGCAAAACATCCATGAATCCGCGGAAGGTATAGGAATACCCCTTACCGCTCGCCCGGAAAGCATCGTCGAGGTCTTGTGCCATCACCCGATAGGTATAGGACATAGGCGTATCGTTAAAGTCACCGCAAACGATCTTACAGCCCGGAGTCGCAGCGATCGCCCGAGCGATCGTGTCCGCCTGTGCCGCCCGCAACATGCTGTTGTCGCGGAACCTGCGGAAGATATTCTTGATTTTCGCTCCGCCAGCGGTATCCGTAAGAAACTGATGCTCCGAAAGATACTTATCGTCATGCACGGTAATTGCGGTCGAATGCAGGTGGTTGTTGAAGATCCGAATCGTATCGTCCCCCACCAGCAGATCCACCCATACCGACTGCCCGTCCTGCTTCATAGGACCCAATATCGAATGAGATTTACCGAGGATCCGGTATTTGGTATAAAGCGCCAGCGGAAATACAGGATCCCGTCTGTTCCCTTCCATAACCACCGTACGATCGTAATCGGATAACAGCGAATCCAACTCTTCGGCCTTGCTCGAGGTACGGTTGAACTCCTGTAAGCAGACAATATCGGGATTCACACGGCGGATCACCTCCGTCACCCCGTCGAAACTCCACTGTCCCCGGTCGTTATAAAAACTGCGAACATTGAAAGTCAGCAGGGTGATCGCCCCCCGGCCGAAGCTCGTCTCTTCGCCGTAATGACGGCGCAACTCCGGCTTCAGGAAGAGCGGCACCTTGAAAAGGCCCGCCAGCAACAGTACGACAAGCGGAAGGGCAATGCGCCACCGCCACCGAATGATCCAGTACAACGTCACCAGCAGGGTGATTACATAAACCGCCGGAGCGACCAACCCCAGCACCGGAAAAATCCAGGTTCGCCCCGGGTGCACGAACGGTGCCAGCAGCGTTACGATCATGGCCGCACCCGTCGCGGCCGAAAGGATCAGCATCACCCCGTTGAACACGCTGCCCGGCAAACTTTTCCGACGTTTCCGGGAAGCACCGTGTCTGTAATCGTCGTAATACTCCCTGCTCATCGATCAATAGCGGATCACCCCTTTGTGTTTCCAATAATAGAGCAGCAGGAATCCCCACAGCATACCGCCGACATGGGCGAAGTGGGCGACACCGTCCATCCGGCCCGAAATGCCGAAGAAAAGTTCGATCACGCCATACACGACCACGAACCACTTGGCTTTCATCGGAATCGGCGGAATGAGCAGCATGATGACCGCATTGGGGTGCATTACGCCGAAAGCAAGCAGCAGACCGAACACGGCACCCGAAGCTCCGACCGTCGGCACCATCAGGGCCATCATACCGACATTGCCATAGCGGTATTCCAGCCAGCCGACCAACAGTTGCAACACCCCGGCACCGACGCCGCACACCATGTAGTAGGTCAGAAACCGCTTCGACCCCAACTCGTATTCGAGCGTACGCCCGAACATCCACAAGGCGAACATATTGAAAAACAAGTGGGAAAATCCACCGTGCAGAAACATATAGGTCACCAGCTGGTAGGAATGGAACAGCGGACTCTCGACATTGAAAAGCGCCAGCGCCCCGACGATTCTGTTCCCGACAGGCAGCAGCTCGGTCGCAAGAAGCATCAACGCATTGATGATAATCAGGTTCAGCACTACAGGAGGCGTCGAAGAAAAATATCTGCTATTATTCATAGACAAAGTAAGATTTAGATGCAAATGTAACGATTATATCCCTTCCGGCAACTCTCAGCCAAGTTTATTGCGGATTTCTTCCAACGTGATTTCGGCCATGACCGCCTTGCCCGAAGGCGTGAAGCTGACATTTCCGCCTTCGCAGAGCTGCCCGAGCAGCGATTCGGCCTCCTCCGTCGAAATCGTACGGGACATGCTGCGGGCTCCGCTGCAAGCCATGACAGCGGCGATCTTCTCACGCCGCAACGCCTGAACGTCCACGGGCACGGCGAACTCCTGCAGCAATTCGTAAATCAACCGGTCGATCGTATCGTGCGGAATGTCGGCCGGAACGCCCTTTACCTCGACGGCTCCGCCGCCGCAAAACTCCAGGTCGAAACCCAACGCCGCGAAATCGACGGCATTCTCCTCGAGCAACGCATATTCGTCTTCCGAAAAAGCGAGACGCTCCGGAAAAAGGAGTTGCTGGCTGACCGACGATCCGTTGGTCAAGAGCAACAGATAGTTGTCATACAACACCCGCTCCCGCGCCCGGCGCAGGTCCACGACCACCCATTTGCCGCCGTACAGCGCCGAGGCGTACCCGTTGCCGAGCACCGTCACACCGCTGAAACAGGCCGCAGGGCCATCCATCAGCCGTTGCTGCACCGGTTCCCCGGCAGAAGGAATGAACTCCATTTCGGTCGGAGCGAATCCGGCGGAAGGGATCATCTCGTCGTATCGATCCTCCTTCCCCACGCTCTTTCGGGCAGGCATCTCCCCGTCGTAAGGAGCGTCGAAGCCCGAAAAGTCCACGTCGGGCATCCGTCCCGACACATCGGAAGCGTAATCCGCACGAAAAGGGTTGTAGCTCTCGTTCGACATCGCCTTGGGTTCACGGTAAACGGCCCCCTTGGTCAGCACCGGAATCTCGACACTTTCCGTCTGATCGAAATCCATGAGCGGCACCGCTCCCGTCTTGGCCAAAGTTTCCCGCACGGCAGCGTTGATGATCTGCCACACGGCCTCTTCGTCGGCGAACTTGACTTCGGTCTTCTGGGGATGGACATTGACGTCGATCCGCGAAGGATCGATCGTCAGGTAGAGAAAATAGGAAGGCGAGCAGGTGTCGGGAATCAGCTTCTCGTAAGCCTTCAGGATCGCCTTGAAAAAATAGGGGGAGCGGAAATAACGCCCGTTCACGAAAAGATACTGTTCCGAACTATTGCTCTTCTTGGCGGCAGCGGGACGGCCCACGAAGCCCGTCACCCGCACGATCGACGTGTCGGCATCGACTTCCAGCAGGTTCTGTTTGATATGGCGCCCCACCACATCGACGATCCGCGAAGCCAGCGAAGCAGCGGGCAACCGATAGAGCGGCTGGTCGTTCATCAGCAATTCGAACCCCACCTGCGGATTGCAGAGCGCGACCCGCTGGAACTCGGACTTGATCTGCCCCGTGGAAGTCGTACTCTTTTCGAGGAACTTACGGCGGGCAGGCACGTTGTAGAACAGATTGCGCACATAAAACTGCGACCCCACGGGACAAGCCGCGAGGGTCTGCGAAACGAACTCGCCGCCATTGACCGTCGTGAGCGTACCCACTTCGTCCTCCGCCTGGCGCGTACGCAGCTCCACCTGCGACACGGCGGCGATCGACGCGAGCGCCTCGCCCCGGAAGCCGAACGTCTTGAGCGCATAAATATCGTCCAGCGAAGAGATCTTGCTGGTAGCATGCCGGTCGAAAGCCATACGGGCGTCGATGGGCGACATGCCGCAACCGTCGTCCACGATCTGAATCAGCTCCTTGCCGCCGTCCCGGAAATTGACCTTCACGCTGCGGGCTCCGGCATCGATCGCATTCTCCATCATCTCCTTCACCACCGACGACGGACGGTTCACCACCTCACCGGCGGCAATCTGGTTCGCAACGACCTCGGGCAATAATTTGATACGGTCAGCCATTACTCCTCATAATCGTTAGGGACGACCGTAATCGGAGTGTAGGGATTGAACTCCTCGGTCTGCGGGGTTTTGGGTTTCTGCATATCGGAAATGAACGCGACCACACGCGGATAGCCGAACACCATAAGCAAAAGTACCAGCGCCACCAGTACGACCATCATCCACATACGGCCGGAGCCTCGCGACATCTCTTCGCGGCGGCGGGCTGCCCGGGCCTGACTTTGCGTACGGATATACTGTCCCGGCTTATACTCTTTGCCCGCATCCTCGGCACGTTCGCCGCGCAGCTCGGCACGACGCCGGTCGCGCTCCTCTTTCTCGGGATCGTAGTAACGCGGCAGGTAGTTGAATTTATTGGCGTGTTTCTTAAACGGCGTAAAACCGGACATAAAATTCTGTTTTTTAAGGTAAAGACAGCAGCGGTCCGCACAAGGCTCCGAATCGACGAATCGCACCGGCACGCTTCATCGTCATCCGCAAAAAATACGGAGCCGGCAACACATCGTGTTTCGCCCGATCGGAATGCATCCGTCCAAACCGGTTATTTCTTCGGTAAAGATACGAAAAACTCCCGGAATAACCAGCCATGTCACTCCGGGAGATCTGACTTTTCGACCATAGATTACCGGAAGAAACTCTTCATCCTGTCGAAAATGTTGTGTCCTTTGGACGCCTCGGCCCGCTGGAAGGAAGGCTGTGCGGCCAGTTGCTCCACCAACCGCTTCTCCTCGGCATTGAGCTTGGCGGGGACCGTAACATCCACCACGACCAGTATATCGCCGCGTCCGTAACCGTTCACGTCGGGCAAGCCCTTGCCGGCCAGCCGCAACACCTTGCCCGCAGGCGTACCCGGCGCGATCTTGATCCGCGCCCGGCCATCGACCGTCGGAACCTCGACCGAACCGCCGAGCAAAGCCGTCGGAACCGTAATATTCAGATTATGGATCAGGTCGTTGCCATCGCGTACCAGTTCCGGATTGTGCTCCTCCTCGATCACCACCTGCAAATCACCGTTCACACCGCCGTGACGAGCCGCATTTCCCTTGCCCGACACCGTCAATACCATTCCATCGCCCACACCGGCCGGAATCCGAATCTCCACCACCTCGGAGCCTTTGATCGTCCCTTCGCCCTTGCACTCGTCGCAGGGATTGGTAATCACCTTGCCCGTACCGCCGCACGTGGGACACACGCTCTGGGTCTGCATCCGACCGAAAAAGGTATTTTCGACACGATTCACATACCCCGCTCCGTTGCAGGTCGAACAAGTCGAATAGGAGTTGGCGTCCTTGGCTCCCGTACCTCCGCATTTAGGACAGGCGATCTGCTTGTTGATCTTGAGCTTCTTGACCGTTCCGGCAGCGATCTCCGCCAGGGTGAGCTTCACCCGCACACGGATATCCGTACCACGGCTTACGCGACGGCCGCCGCTCGAAGAGGTCCGATAACTTCCGCCGCTGAAATGACCCCCGAAAATATCGCCGAACTGCGAGAAGATGTCCTCCATCGAGAACCCGCCGCCGAATCCGCCGAACCCGCCGCCGGCTCCGGCCGCACCGCTCATTCCGGCATGGCCGAACTGATCGTATCTGGCTCGCTTTTCGGGATTGGAGAGCACATCGTACGCCTCGGCCGCCTCCTTGAACTTCTCCTCGGCCTCCTTATCCCCCGGATTCTTGTCCGGGTGATACTTGATAGCCGCCTTTCGGTAAGCTTTCTTTATCTCATCCGCGTTGGCGTTCTTCGCCACGCCAAGCACTTCGTAGTAATCTCTCTTTTCTGCCATAGTATTCGAATGCCGGACTTCGATTCCGGCTCAATATTCTTTTTCAATAGTCGTATTTTCACACTCTACGCTCGGCACAATAGTGCGCGACGGAGCAACTCCGCGCCCGTTAAACGAAAACGCCCGTTACTCTCCGACGACCACTTTCGCAAAACGCAACACCTTGTCGCCCATCTTGTAACCGGGCTGTACCACATCGACGATCTTGCCCTTCTTCTCCTTCCCGGCATCGAAACGGGCCACCGCCTCGTGGTGATCGGTATCCAACTCCAGTCCGAGCGCCTCGATCTCCTTCACATTCTGTTTCTTGAGCGTTTCCCGGAACTTCTGTGCGATCAATTTCACACCCTCACGAAGCGCCTCCAGGTCATTGCTCTTCTCGATCGCTTCCAACGCCCGCTGCAAATCATCCATCAGAGGCAGGAAATTCTTCACGCACTCGGCGCTTCCGCTCTGCACCAGCTCCATCTTCTCCCGCAGCGTGCGCTTGCGGAAATTGTCGAACTCGGCCTGCAAACGCAGGTACTTGTCCTGCCACTCCGCAATCTCCGCCTCCCAGTCGCGCGAAGGCAACTCCTCCGAAGCCGCTTTCGGTGTATTCCTATCCCCTGCCATTGTGTCAGCATCGGCAGAGCTTTCATCTGTCACATTGGCACACGGCTCCCCGTCGCAGGAGGGATACCCATCGCCCGCCGCGAAGCCTTCGTCGCCGCCAACCGCTTCATTATAAACTTTTTCCTTGTCCATATCTGATGTATTATTTGATTTTCCACTCCTCTATTGTCCAAAATATATACCAACCGGCAGAAGCATCAGCCCAAAATGAAAATTGCAGGCCGTTTATCCATTTCCGGCAGCAGGGCCGAGCGCCACTCACGAACCGTCAGCGTGCGGATATACTCCTGCGGCGAGGTAATATCGACGGCCAGCGTAAGCCGCGTATCGGGGGCGCATACCTCGAGCAACTGCCCGAGCAGCTTCGCATTCCGGTAAGGAGCCTCGATAAAAACCTGCGACTGCCTCTCGCCGGTCGCACGCCGTTCCAGCGTCCGGATCGCCCGGGCCCGTTCGGGCGGTTTGACCGGCAGATAGCCGTTGAAGGCGAACGACTGTCCGTTCAACCCCGACGCCATCACTGCCAGGATGATCGACGAAGGACCGATCAAAGGCACCACGCGGATTCCGAGCCGGTGACACCGGGCCACCGCCAGGGCCCCGGGATCGGCCACTCCCGGCACACCCGCCTCGGAGATCACTCCGGCAGAACGCCCCGCAAGAATCGGACGCACCATCTCGTCCACAGCCCGGGCATCGGTCGTATGCTCGTTCAGCTCCCGGAACTCCAGGCTGTCGATCGGACGGCCGATGCCCGCCTTCGACAGAAAACGCCGCGCCGAGCGGACATTCTCCACGATGAAATAATCCAGCGAGTCGATCACGGCCCGGTTCGCCGCCGGCAGCACGTCCCACACGGGCGTATCCTCGGCGATCGGACACGGAATCAGGTAAAGCGTACCCGGCTGTCCCGGTTTTCGTTCCTGCGACATATCTTCATTCCATTTATCGAAAACCCCGCCTCTGCCACCGCCCCGGCATCCGGCTCCGTCGGGATTCTCTTTTTTACTCTTTGCTGTAAATCCGTTTCACACGGCCCGACACGGAGGTCATCACCTCGTAAGGGATCGTGTCGAGTACGCGGGCCATATCTTCGGGCGTATTGCCCGGCACTGCGGAGAAGATCACCACCTCGTCCCCCTCCTCCACGCCGGGAATGTCGGTCACGTCGATCATACAACTGTCCATGCAGACGCGGCCCACGATCGGCGCGGGCCGCCCCGCGACCAGCATCGACCACCGGCCGCACCCCAGATGACGGTCCAGTCCGTCGGCATACCCCATCGGCACGGTAGCCGTCACGCTGTCACGCGTCAGCTTCCCCGCCCGGCCGTAGCCGACGGCTTCGCCCGCCGACAGGTGCTTGAGCTGCACGATACGGCTTTTGAGCGTCGAAACGGGTTTCAGCTCGTCGTTATGCTCGAAGCCGAAACCGTAAAGTCCCAACCCCAGACGACACATGTCGAACTGCGCCTCGGGGAAACGCTCGATCGCCGCCGAATTGGCCGTATGGCGAAGCACCGGATAGGGAAGCGCCGCAGCCAGGCGGCCGCTCATACGGTCGAAACGGGCGATCTGCTCCCGCGTATAACGATCCTCTTGGGGCATATCGGAACAGTTCAGGTGCGAAAAGATTGTAGCGACCTTCACCGACGGAGTTTCGCCCAGCGTTTCGGTCAGCCTCTCCAACTCCCCTTCCATAAAACCCAACCGGTGCATCCCCGTATCGAGCTTGATATGGATCGGGTAACTCTCCTCTCCGACCCGTTCGACGGCTTTCGAAAAAAACGCCAGCGAACGGAAATTGTATATTTCGGGCTCCAGCCGGTGAGCGACCATCAGATCAAAACTGCCCTCGTCGGCATTCAGAACGACGATCGGCATTCTAATTCCCCGCTCGCGGAGCAGTACCCCTTCGTCGGCGAAAGCTACGGCCAGGTAATCGACCCCCTGATGCTGGAGCATCTGGGCCACCTCGAAATCCCCTGCGCCGTAGCTGGCCGCCTTGACCATCGCCACGAGCCGCACTCCGGGACGGAGCCGCGCACGGAAATAATTCAGGTTGTGGATCATGGCATCGAGATCGACCTCCAATACCGTCGTATGGCTCTTGCGTTCAAGCGCATGACTCACCCGCTCGAAGCGGCTGTCGCGGCTGCCCTTGATGAGCACCACGCGCCCGGCCACATCGTCGCGGCGCAGGTTGCGCAACAGCTCGTCGGTCGTGCGGTAAAAGGCGCTGTCGCAGGCGAAATTCGCCCCGGCATTTCGAATACGGTCTCCCACGCCGATCAGACGGCTCACTCCGGCGGCGGCCACCAAGCGGGCCACCTCGCCGTAAAGCACTCCGTCCTCGACGCCGCTCTGCTCGATATCCGAAAGAATAAGTGTCATGGGACGGCCGGCAGCCATATTATGCAGGTAGTCGAGCGCAATGGAGAGGGAGTTGATGTCCGAATTGTAAGCGTCGTCGATCAGCAGCGAACCGTTGATTCCCTCCTTCAACTCGAGGCGCATCGCCACGGGCCGAATCCGGCCGAAATCGGGGTCGGGAAAGCCCATCACCCGACAGAACGCCCCGACCAACTGGGCATCGACACGCCCGGCCCCGCTCTCCAGAACCCCTGCGGGCAACTGCTCCGGCAGCGGATATTCCACAGCGTCCTGCAACTGCCGGCCGCCGTATAACGTGCGGATCATCCGTTCGAGCAGGGAGGAGCCACCATGATAAATAATGGTTCGCGCTCCCTTCGCCAGCACCAACTTTTCGGCACTCTTCTCCTCGAGCGAGGTGAAATTTTCCTGGTGCGCCTCGCCGATCGAAGTGAAAATCACCGTATCGGGACGGATCATCCGCTCCAGACGCACCATTTCCCCGGGACAGGAGATCCCCGCTTCGATCAACGCCAACTCCTCGTCCCCTTCGATCATCAGCAGCGAGAGCGCCACGCCCAACTGCGAATTATAACTTTTCGGCGACCGGAAATATTTGACGCCGGCAGGAATCTGCTGGGCGATCCACTCCTTGACCACGGTCTTCCCGTTCGAACCCGTGATACCGACCACGCGCCCCTTGAACCGAGTCCGGTGATGGGCCGCAAGCTGTTGGAGGGCAGCGATGGCGCTCGGAACCACCACGCAGCCGCAACCGGCCGGAAGCTGCGTCTTCCGCTCCGCAAGAAATGCCTTCACATCCCGGCGAACCATCTCGCCGATAAAGGCGTGGGAGTCGTGATTGGTACCTTTCATGGCCACGAACAGCGGCTCCTCGCCGAACGAACAGTTGCGGCTGTCGGTAAGCACCCGTGCCACCGGCAAATCCTCCCCGATGAGTTCGCCCCCGCAAATGCGGGCGATTTCCGATAACATGTATTTCATGTCGTATCTTTCCTTTACATAACTGCCGTCAATCCATACGCAGAGTCACCACCGTAATCCCCGCTCCGCCCCGGTCGGCATGTTCGTCCGCAGCCCGTTCGACCTCCGGCACCGTGCGCAGATAACGGCGGATCTCCTCCTTGAGCGCCCCCGTCCCCTTGCCGTGCAGGATCGTGACCGTGCCGACGCCGACCATGATCGCATCGTCGATAAAATCCCGCACCTCCTCCAATGCTTCGGCGGCACGCAGGCCCCGCACGTCGATATGATCCTTGAAATTGAGCTTGCGGGCCGACACATCGACCGATACCACCGTGCGCGGCTGAACGGGCCTGGTCGCCTGTTTGAATTCGGCGCCCGAGATCACGACGAGCGAACTTCTATCCACCGTCGTAAGAATCTGTCCGAATGCCACCTGCGCCTTCCGGCCCTTGATCGAAAGCACCACACCGGGAATATCCTGCCCGGCGATCTTCACCTTCGAGCCGACCTCCGCCTCGCGGGGTTTCTCCGGCACGGCAGGCTGTGCGACCTCCGGAGTCTCGCCGGCCTGCTGTCTGCGCTCGGCACGACGCTGGCGGCGGCGTTCGAGTTTCTCCATTTCGCGGGCCACCCGTTCGTCGTGCGCCGCATCCGCTGCATCCGTCCTCTCCACCTTGTCCCGAAAATCGTTCAACTCCTTACGGGCCAACTGGGTAAGCTCCTTCTCAGCCTGCGCTTCGCGGATCGTCCGAATCGTATTCTCAATCTGACGGTTGGCGTCGGCGATCATCCGCTGCGCCTCCTCCTTGGCCTTTTTCAAGATTTCCGAGCGCTCCTGCCGGATGCGCGAAAGCTGGTCGGCATAGGTCTGTTCCAGCTCCTCGACCTTGCGGTCGGCGATCCGGATGCGGTCGCGCTTCTGCTCCCAGTAATGTTTGTCACGGGCGATTTCACGCAACTGTTTCTCGAGGTTGATATGATCGCTACCGGCCTTTTCGCCCGCATCGCGGATAATATCCTCCGGCAACCCGATCTTGCGGGCGATCTCCACAGCGAACGAACTGCCCGGCTTGCCGATCTCGAG
>OLRE01000840.1_pt1 | contig 33844 bp, 34 predicted proteins | sample 1672461 | NCBI WGS metagenome assembly OLRE01 (sample SAMEA3136688, study PRJEB25190) | human gut metagenome | biome: human gut; feature: human-associated habitat; material: faeces | place: Austria | collected 2013
CTGCAGGCGGTAAGCTTACCGCGTTAAATCACTAGTTTCATGTACCTTTTTCTTAAAATAGACTTGTTTTATTTGTTAGATTAAGATATTGCAAACAATGGATTTAAAAAGAGTCTGTCACAAGTTTTCTTGTGGCAGACTCTTTTTGTATATGAACTTAGCAGATCAGGTTAGGATTATCCTGTTTTTTCAGGCATTTCACCACATTGACAATACCGCTCTCCGCCATGCTTTTTACCGCTTCCTCTGTATAAAACGCAATGTGCTGCGTCATCGTCACATTCGGGAACTGTCTCAGATACGCCATATTCCGGTTTGCAAGAATATCCGACCGGCGGTCCATATGGTAGATTCCCTCCTCATGTTCGATCACATCCAGTCCCAGCGCACCGATCTTCCGCGTCTCGATTCCCTCGATGATGTCATCCACGCGCATCAACTCTCCTCTCGCGCAGTTGATCAGAATGACGCCGTCCTTCATCTGGTCGATCGCCTTTTTATCAATCATATAACGTGTCTGATTGGACAGTGGCGTGTGCAGTGAGATAATATCACTCTTCGCGTACAGTTCCTCCAGAGAACAGTATTCGATTCCAAGCGCCGGATCGGCATTCTGACGTCTGCTGTATGCCAGAATCCTGCAGCCGAATCCCTGCAGATTCTGTGCCACCTTCTGTCCGATTTTTCCCGTTCCGATGATACCGACGGTAAGATTACGAAGCTCCCTTCCGATCAGCCCGCCAATCCGCCGGGCTGGAGAACGCCGGATGAAGGAAGTGAACCGCCCCAGAAAAAGAGAAGAGGAAGGTACATACAATCCCGGAAATCTGGAAACGGACGTGACGGACATTATACATGAGATCGGAGTTCCCGCCCATATCAAAGGCTATCAGTATCTGCGGGATGCCATTATTTTATCCGTAAATGATATGGAAATGCTGAACTCCATTACCAAAATTCTCTATCCCACCATAGCCAAGCGTCACCAGACCACCCCAAGCCGTGTGGAGCGTGCCATCCGCCACGCCATCGAGGTAGCCTGGAGCCGGGGAAAAATGGACACCATTGACCAGTTATTTGGCTACACAGTAAGTAATGGGAAGGGAAAACCTACTAATTCTGAATTCATTGCTCTTATAACAGACAAGCTGAGATTACAGTACAAACCGGTTTTAAAAAGAGCATAAGTACTTGTAATATTTCTGATTTTGTGATAATATTGTTTATTATACCCTTATATTAAATGATTATCAGAAAGGAAGAATTTTATGGGTTTTGTTAAAACGGATATATACGATTTGCAGTTTAATCCTTACAAGCTTATCGGTAAGGACTGGTTTCTTCTTACCAGCGGAAACAAGTCTGAATACAATACCATGACCGCTTCGTGGGGACAGACGGGAGTTCTCTGGAATATGCCTGTGTTTACAACAGTGGTACGTTCCAATCGAAAGACATTTGAGCTTATTGAAAAAAATGAATTTTTTACAATCTCGTTTTTCAGTGAAAAATACAGAAGCGCACTCAGCTTCTGCGGTTCGCATTCCGGAAGAGATTGCGATAAGGCAAAGGAAACAGGTCTGACACCGTGCGAAATTGATGGAACTACTGCTTTTGAAGAAGCAGATATGGTATTCGTTTGCAGAAAAATTTATACTAAGGATATGGAAGAAAACGACTTTACTGATAAGAGTCTGTTGAAATTCTATGAAAGTGATCCGTTTCATAAGGCATTTATCGGCGAAATTGTTAGTGTTTACCAAAAAAAGTGAATGGAAAATTCCTGCGCATTTACCCGCAGGAATTTTTTTATTGACAAATAATAAAACTAATGGTAAAATATTAATTAATTAATTATGAAAGGATGACTGTTATTTTGAAATATTTTGAAATGGCAAGGAAATTTTTGAGTTCTTTTACAGCTTTGCTATGTATTGCATGTGTTTTGACTATAGGACAACCTTTAAGCGTTAATGCGGAAATTTATGGAAAAGAAATTACTTATGGATATTTAACTTATCAGACAGTTGATGAAAATGAAGACGGAATGTTTGATTATATACAAATAACCGGTTGTGATAAGTTGATTACTGAAGTTGAAATTCCAAGTGAAATTAATGGGGTACCTGTTACAACAATTAGATATGGCGCTTTTTTTAGTTGTTCGATAAAAAGTATAACAATACCTAACACTATTACAAGTATCGGAGATGATGCTTTTTTTCGTTGTGAAAATTTATCCAATGTAAAGTTAGGAAACAATGTTTTAAGTATAGGAGATAATGCATTTGCCTGTTGTAAAAATATTTCAAATATTAACATTCCTGATTGTGTTGTAAGTATTGGAAAAAATGCATTTTATAGCTGTAGTCTGACCGATATTACACTTCCTGACAGTGTTGCAAGTATAGGAAGAGAAGCTTTTTCTAATTGTGAAAATTTATTAAATATAAATGTGGCAAAAAATAATATGAATTATAGCAGTATAGATGGTATATTATTTAATAAGGAGCATACTGAGTTGATTTTATATCCTTGTAGTAAAAGTAATGTAAAATATGTAATTCCAAACAGTGTTACAAGTATAGCAAATGATGCCTTCTATAATTGCACTAATCTTGAAAGTATTGTGATTCCTAAAAATGTTCATAAAATTGGAGATACTGCATTTGGAAGTTGTGATAATTTGTTAAGTATAACAATAGAAAATTCATCATGCATAATATATGATTCTACATACACTATATACACTGGAATGAATGGTAATGGATTTTATTTTAACGGAACAATATATGGTTATGAAAATTCAACCGCAGAGTCTTATGCTAAAAAGTATAAAAAAAACTTTGCTGTAATCGATTCTGAATCGGAATTTATTTTGGGCGATGCCAACGGCGACGGTCATCTTCGTGCAAGCGACGCAGCATTTATTGCAAAAGCATTGGCAGAAGCGTCAATTAACGGTAAAAAAATAACGGTTGAAGATTATCCCGCAGCAGATTTTAATCAGGACGGTAAAGTAACAGCTGCTGACGCAGCCGCCATTGCTAAATATCTGGCAGAACTAAGTATTAAAAAGTAAAAAAGCGGACTAAAAAGTCCGCTTTTATTTTATATTCTGTATTTAATTCGGGAGAACTGAAATCTTATTTTTATAAGTTCTTTTCATTAGAATGCATGCGATAAATGCTGAAACAATTTCCGCTATGGGAAACGTTATCCATACAAGCCATGAGCTGCCTGAAAAGTGAATTATAATATATGAGAATATCCATGCTACCGGAAGAATAAATAAAAACTGTCGGCAAATTGATACTACAAGCGATTCTATGCCGCTGTCGAGAGCTTGAAAAATGCCTTGAAATGCAATATTTGCTCCGGCAAAAATAAAGCTTATATATATAATTCTTATTGCGTAAATACACATTTGGCGAGTTTCTCCGGACAGTCCGAATATATCCGATAATAAAACCGCAAATATTTCAAGCAATACAAGTCCGGCAATCATTATTACAAAAGCATAAATCATTTCGTATTTTATTCCGGCTTTAATACGTGATTTGCTTTTCATACCGTAGTTAAATGAAATAACAGGCGTGATTGCGTCCCTTAGTCCGAATGCGGCAAATAGAATAAACTGCTGTATCTTATAGTACAGACCGTATGCGGTGACCATAGATGTACTGATACTGCCTAAAATTATATTCATACCATAAGTCATGACAGACATAAGCGCCTGAGCAATTATGGCCGGAAGTCCTATGGAATATATTTCTTTTATAATTTCCGCTGACGGATAAAGATATTTAAAATTATTTGAAATTTCTTTATTGAATTTTAAGTGGAATATCAGCGCTAGTGCAAATGAAACACACTGACCGATAACAGTTGCATAAGCAGCACCTTTGACACCTAGTTTTGGACAGCCGAATAAACCGTAAATCATGATAGGGTCAAGTACTATATTTGTCAAAGCGCCGCCGATTTGCGCAATAGTCGAAAATATAGAGCGTCCTGTGGATTGAAGCAGTTTTTCAAAAATAGCAAAAAATACACATCCTATGGAAAAGATACAGCAAATTCTCAGGTAACTTACTGCCATTTGTGTTATTTTAGGATCTGACGTCTGGGATTTGATGTATGGCTCTGTTCCGAATATTCCGAAAAGTATAAATAACGCAAATATTATAATTCCAAGAAATATAGAATTTCCGGCAGTTTTACTTACTTTTTCATTGTCGCCTTGTCCCAGAGATTTAGACAGCAGTGCATTTGCTCCGACGCCTGTTCCTATACTGAATGCAATCATAAGCATTTGTACAGGAAATGCCAATGTCAGTGCATTCAGAGCAGCTTCACCGTCTGATTTCATATTTGATACAAATGCACTATCTACAATGTTATAAACCGCTTGAAATACCATAGATACTATCATAGGAATTCCCATGGAAAGAATTAATTTTTTTACCGGAACGGTTCCCATTTTGTTCATTTTCTTCTCATTGTTCATATTAACTCTCCGTTTCTGAAAAATCCGTGCAAACACAAAAAAGACGTAAATCCAAACCTGGATTTACGCCTTTTGCTACTCGGTATTTAAATTATATCAAAAGTTTTTTTGAAAGTCAATATTTTTATTAGCACAATTTTTACTGACTTTATTTTTGAAAAATTTGTGAAAATTGTTGTAAAAAATACAAAAATAAGTTATAATTATTCTATATATTTTTTATAAGGAGATGATAAATATGCCGAAAATGTCTCCTCCGCATATAAGCGGAACACTGAGAAAATTTGCTTTGAGAGTACCGGAAGTAATTAAGGAATGCAGCGGTATTATTGTATTCGGCAAAAAAATTCAGTCATTGGTTTTTACAACGGATATCTGTATTATAAGAAATGTCAATGCGGATGCCGTTATAGCTGTATATCCTTTTACTCCTCAGCCTATAATTACTCAGGCGGTTATGCTTGCGGCTGATATTCCGGTATTTGCAGGTGTAGGCGGTGGTCTTACCAGCGGAAACAGAGTGCTGAATCTTGCGCATTATGCAGAGATGCAAGGTGCTACAGGCGTTGTTGTTAATGCTCCTACGTCTAATGATATTATTCAGAAGGTCAGCAATCAAATTGACATTCCTCTAATTGTTACTGTTGTTAACGATAATGTTGACTTTAAAGAGCGTATTGACGCTGGAACGACTATTTTTAATGTGTCTGCTGCTAAGGATACGGCAAATGTGGTAAGAAAAATCAGGAGGGAATTTCCTGACTTTCCTATCATTGCAACCGGTGGTCCTACCGATGATTCTATTCTGGAAACTATTGATGCAGGCGCTAATGCAATTACTTGGACTCCTCCCTCAAACGGCGAGGTTTTTAAGGACATTATGGAAGCTTACCGTCAGGGAAAACCGCATCCGTAATGCATATATACATAAATCATGTATAAAATATGCATAAATAAAAAATCTATGCATATTTATACAAAAAAGTACTTGACATTTGTGTATAAAGGTGTATAATAAGATTAATGACTTTAGAAAATATAAATCGGGGGTATACCATTATGAATAAACCAGCAGCAAAAAAAGAAATTAAAAAGGTCGTTTTAGCTTACTCAGGCGGTCTTGATACTTCTATTATCATTCCGTGGCTGAAAGAAAATTACAATAACTGCGAGGTTATTGCAGTTTCCGGTGATGTGGGTCAGGCAAGCGAGCTTGAAGGTCTTGAAGAAAAGGCTCTTAAGACCGGCGCTTCAAAGCTTTACATTGAACACCTTACTGAAGAATTTATTACAGATTACGTTTTCCCGACTGTTCAGGCAGGCGCAATCTATGAAAACAGATATATGCTTGGCACATCCTTTGCACGTCCTATAATCGCTAAGAGAATCGCTGAAATCGCTATTGCCGAAGGCGCTGACGCTATTTGTCACGGCTGTACAGGCAAGGGCAACGATCAGGTGCGTTTTGAACTTGCTATCAAGGCTTTTGCTCCTGATATGGAAATTATTGCTCCATGGAGAATCTGGGATCTTAAGTCAAGAGACGAGGAAATTGAGTATGCCGAAGCTCACAATATTCCGCTCAAGATAAACCGTGAGACAAATTACTCAAAGGACAAGAACATCTGGCATCTTTCACATGAAGGGCTTGATCTTGAGGATCCTGCAAATGAACCTCAGTATGAAAAGGAAGGTTTCCTTGAAATGGGCGTTTCTCCTATTCAGGCTCCTGACAAGCCTACTTACGTTACTATCCATTTTGAGCAGGGCGTTCCTACAGCTATCGACGGTAAGGAAATGGGTGCTGTTGAACTGGTAGAAACACTTAATAAATTAGGCGGCGAAAACGGTATCGGTCTTGCTGATCTGGTAGAGAACCGTCTTGTTGGCATGAAGTCAAGAGGCGTTTATGAAACTCCGGGCGGCGCTATTCTCTATCATGCTCATGAGGTTCTGGAAACTATTACAATTGACAAGGAAACTGCAAGAATGAAGCAGTATATCGGCATTAAGTTTGCTGATATCGTTTACAACGGTCAGTGGTATACTCCTCTTCGTGAAGCACTCAGTGCATTTGTAACAGAAACTCAGAAAACTGTTACAGGCGATGTTAAGCTTAAGCTTTACAAGGGTAACATTATTAATGCCGGCGTTACTTCACCATATACTCTTTATGATGAAGAAGTTGCTACATTTGATGCTGATGAGGTTTATGACCAGACTGACAGTGCAGGATTTATCAATCTTTTCGGTCTGCCTATCAAGGTTAAGGCGAAGCTTGATCAGAAAAGAAACAACAAGTAATTTAAATTAAAATCTTGTGGGCGGACATATTCTGTTCGCCCCTATGTGCTTATTGACATATATTGAAAGGATTTACCGATATGGCAGATAAAATGTGGGCGGGAAGATTTTCAAAGGAAGTTGACGAAACTGTAAACGCTTTTAATTCGTCCATTTCTTTTGACGGAAGAATGTACCGTCATGACATACAGGGAAGTATTGCTCATGCAACAATGCTTGGGCAGTGCGGAATTATTTCAAAGTCTGACAGTGAAAAAATCATTGACGGACTTAAAGGAATACTTACAGATATTGAAAACGGCAGTCTTGAAATGGATATGACCGCTGAAGATATTCATATGTTTATTGAAGCTGAACTGACTAAGCGTCTGGGTGATGTGGGAAAAAGACTTCATACTTCCCGTTCGAGAAACGATCAGGTGGCTCTTGATATACGTCTTTATCTGAAAGATGAAATAAAGGAAATAAAAGCTCTGGTTCTTAAGCTTGCTGATGTACTATGCAATATGGCTCAAAAGCATACTGAAACCGTTATGCCCGGATATACTCATCTTCAGAGAGCGCAGCCTGTTACTTTAGGTCATCATCTTATGGCTTATGCTCAGATGTTTTTAAGAGATCTGGGACGTATTGAGGATACCTTAAAAAGAATGAATGAATGTCCTCTGGGCAGTTGTGCTCTTGCCGGTACTACTTATGCTATTGACAGAAATATGACGGCAGAAGCGCTTGGTTTTGACAGACCTATGGTTAACAGTCTGGACGGAGTTTCGGACAGAGATTTTTGCGTTGAACTAGGGTGTGCTATTTCTCTGATCATGACACATCTTTCATCCGCAAAAGAGCCATCTTTCAAGATTTTCAGAAGAAATAATTATGTGGTGCTCATGGGAATTTAAATTTATAGAGCTTGACGACGCTTACGCTACAGGTTCTTCAATTATGCCGCAGAAGAAAAATCCTGATATAACTGAGCTTATAAGAGGTAAAGCAGGACGTGTTAACGGTAATCTGATGACTTTGCTTTCCATGCTAAAAGGTCTGCCGCTGGCATACAACAAAGACATGCAGGAAGACAAGGAAGCAATATTTGATTCTGTGGACAACGTAAAGCTTTGTCTTAAGACTTTTATTCCTATGATCGAAACTATGAGAGTAAACAAAGACAAAATGAGAGCAGCTGCCGCCGGCGGATTTATTAATGCTACTGATTGTGCTGACTATCTGGTAAAACATGGTATGCCTTTTAGGGATGCTTACAAGATTACTGGCAGACTTGTTGCGGAATGTATTGACAAGGGACTGACTCTGGAAACGCTTCCTCTTGAAAGCTACAGGGAATTATCTGAACTTTTTGAAGATGATATTTACACGGCTATCAGTCTGGAAACATGTGTTAGGGAAAGGAAATCTTTCGGTGGTCCTGCACCTGAATCAGTAATAAAGCAGATTGAAATAACAAAAAAACAACTGGGTGCATATTATGAGTAAAAAACATGTTGTATTTATTGTGTTACTGACTGTTGCTGCAATGCTGGTATGGATCCTCGGTGAAATCCTTATTATAGCAGTACTGAAACTCGGCGGCAAGGCTTCGATCATCTGGAGCATTATTATGATCTTGGTTATAATAGCTATCAGTATGTGGCGGTGTTTTAAAGACGAAAGCGGAAAAAACAGCAGAAAATGGTAAATGAATTGGAGAGATAAATGGCAGTAAAAGTTTATATTGACGGTCAGGAAGGTACTACAGGTCTGAAAATTCTTGAACGTTTTGAAGGACGAAATGATATTGAACTTTTAAAAATAGATGAAGATAAAAGAAAGGACATAAACGAGCGTAAAAAGTTTATAAACGCTTCTGATTTTACTTTTTTATGTCTGCCTGATAAGGCGGCCGTTGAGGCAGTTTCTCTTGTGGAAAATGATAATGTAAGAATTATTGATGCTTCAACTGCTCACAGAACAAATCCGGATTGGGCATACGGTTTTCCGGAGCTTTCTCCGGAGCATAGGGAAAAAATCAGAACTTCAAAAAGAGTAGCAAATCCCGGGTGCTATGCAAGCGGATTTATATCAATATGCTATCCTCTTGTTAAAGCAGGCATAATTCCGCAGTTTTATCCTGTTTTTGCTTATGCTACCTCCGGTTACAGCGGTGCGGGGAAGAAAGCTATTGCCGCTTATGAAAGTAATGACAAACCAGCAGAGCTTTTGAGCCCTAGGCAGTATGCGCTGAATATGAACCACAAACACCTTCCGGAAATGCAGAAGATATCAGGTCTTGCTTACAAGCCGATGTTTAATCCGATCGTTGACAACTATTACAGCGGAATGGTTGTTTCAATTCCTTTACAGGGCAGACTGCTTCAGAAAAAATATACTCCCGAACAGGTAAGAGAAGCGCTGTATGAAAATTACAGGGATTCAAATTTTATAGAGGTAAAACCTGCGGGCAGCGAATGTGTTCCGGATGGATTTTTAACGTCAAACGGTCTTAGCGGCAGCAATAAAATGGAAATATACGTTTTCGGCGACAGCGAACAGATGCTGTTATGCTCAAGACTTGACAATCTCGGAAAAGGCGCTTCGGGTGCGGCAGTTCAGTGCCTGAATATTATGATGGGTATTGATGAAACTACAGGATTATTATAAAGGATAAAAGTTATGATTAACAAAGTAGAATTTGAGGGTTTTAAATATATTGGCGGCGGTGTATGTGCTGCACAGGGCTTTAAGGCTAACGGTATACAGTGCGGTTTGGCACACAAGCCTTTAACTGACACGGAAAAAAATACGGCAGAATCTAACAATGCTTTGCCTTCCGCCAAAAAGAAGAATGATCTTGCCGTAATTATTGCAGATAAGGAATGTACTGCGGCGGCTGTATACACAACTAATAAGGTAAAGGGTGCTCCTATTCAGGTTACGAAAAGCAATATTGCAGACGGAAAAGCAAGAGGGGTCATTGTAAACTCTGTAAATGCTAATACATGTAATGCGGACGGAGTTGAAAAGGCTGAAAAAATGTGTGAGCTTGTCTCTGATCAATTTGGTCTTAAGCCATCTGATTTTATTGTGGCATCAACCGGCGTTATTGGGCAGGTTCTTCCAATTGAACCTATTGAAAAGGGTATGCCTGAACTTTGCAAGGGTGTAAGCTACGAGGGAAACAGTGCGGCAGTTGAGGCTATTATGACAACTGACACTATGCCTAAGGAAGTGGCTGTTGAATTTGAAATAAACGGTAAAAAATGCGTTATGGGCGGTATGCTTAAGGGCAGCGGTATGATTCATCCGAATATGGCGACTACGCTTTCTTTCATTACCACTGACGCTGCAATTTCTCCGGAATATCTTCAGCGTGCTTTAAGCGATGTAGTAAAAACAACGCTTAATATGGTAAGCGTTGACGGAGATCAGTCTACAAACGATATGTGCTGTGTTATGGCAAACGGTCTTTCGGGTATTGATGAAATATGTTCAGAAAATGAAAGCTTTGCCGTATTTGAAAACGCTCTTTACGTTGTTATGGTAAATCTTGCGAGAATGATGGCTAGGGACGGCGAAGGAGCTACAAAGCTTATTGAATGTGTATGCGCAGGAGCTGACGATATTAAAACTGCTAAGACAATTGCCAAATCGGTTATTACTTCAAGTCTTTTTAAAGCGGCTATGTTCGGTGAGGACGCCAACTGGGGAAGAATACTATGTGCTGTAGGATATGCAGACGCTGATTTTGACATAAACAAGGTCGATGTTTATCTGGCGTCAAATGCCGGAAAAATTGCCGTATGTAAAAGTGGTGCGGGAGTGGATTTCTCAGAAGATGAAGCTAAAAAAATTCTTATGGAAGAAGAAATTACAGTATTTATTAATATTGGCGACGGCGAATGCACGGCAGCTGCTTGGGGATGTGACTTGACTTATGATTATGTTAAAATCAATGGGGATTACAGGAGTTAAAAATGGAAATTTCTAATAATATTCGTGCGAAAGTGCTGATCGACGCACTTCCTTATATACAAAAATACAATGATAAAATTGTAGTTGTAAAATACGGCGGAAACGCTATGACTAATGACGAGCTTAAACAGGCGGTTATGAGCGATATAGTTCTGCTTTCACTTGTGGGAATTAAAGTTGTTCTTGTACATGGCGGAGGTCCGGAAATAAGCGACACTCTTAAAAGACTTGGTATCGAAAGCAGATTTATTAACGGTCTGAGATATACTGACAAGGAAACTATCGATGTTGTAAAAATGGTACTTGCCGGAAAGGTCAACAAGGAGTTGGTAGCTCTTTTGGCAGAACATAAAGGTACGGCTGTAGGTCTTTGCGGTATTGACGGGAAAATGCTTACCGCTGAGCGTGCCGAGGGAGAAAACGGCGAGGATTTGGGATATGTAGGCAATATTACTAGAGTTAATGTAAAGCCTATTATGGATACTCTAAACAATGGTTGTATTCCTGTTATTGCAACTGTTGCGAGCGGAACTGACGGAAGCACATATAATGTTAATGCAGATACTGCCGCTTCAAGAATTGCAGCTGAGCTTGGTGCTGAAAATCTTATCCTTATGACTGATATTGCAGGACTTCTCAGAAACAAGGAAGATCCTAATACATTGATACCTTTTGTTAATGTCAGTGAAGTTCCGTTTATGAAGCGTCAGGGGATTATTTCCGGAGGTATGATCCCTAAGATCGACTGCTGTGTTGAAGCTGTCAGACGAGGTGTTAAGAAAACTTCAATTATTGACGGAAGAGTTCCTCACTCAATTCTTATTGAAATTCTTTCTAAGGCCGGTATAGGTACTCAGTTTAAGTAGTATGGAGAAATTTATTCTTTTTTTTCCGGTTATTATCGGAGTGATTCTGGATGTAATTGGTGGATTTCTGTATTTTAAACGTAAAAAATTTGGAATACACGTTATAGGAACTGTTACAGGAATTGCCAAATCACAAACGAAATATGCTGGTGTTAAGGTAACTACGGAAGCGCCTATTGTGAAGTATGATATTACAGATCAGACATATACTGCACCTTCTGCAAAACTTTATCCTGAGGGAACCACAATTTTTAAAAAAGGAAACAGTATTTCCATTAAGGTAAGCAGAAAGAACCATAGGAGCTTTGTGCCGGAAGAAAATGGCAGCACGGCAGAGAAAATTCTTTTTTCCTGCGGTACTTTTATGATCATCGCATTTTGTATTATGTATTTTAGATATTATTGACAAGGGGAGTGTAAAAAAATGAGTACTATTGAAAAGTTTGATGATAATGTTATGCATACCTACGGTCGTTTCGGCGTAGTTTTGGATAAGGGAGAAAAGAGAACTTGCATTGATGAAAACGGTAAATCGTACATAGATTTCGGAAGCGGTATAGGATGCAATTCTCTCGGTTTCTGCGATGAAGAATGGGCAGATGCTGTATGCAGTCAGGTTAGATCTATTCAGCATACTTCAAATTATTATTATACAAAGGTTCAGGCGGATTTTGCGGAGAAATTGTGTAGGGTTACAGGATATTCAAAAGTGTTTTTCGGAAATTCAGGTGCTGAGGCAAATGAATGCGCTGTCAAGCTTGCAAGAAAATACAGCTTTGATAAGTACGGCAAGGGACGTCATAATATTATTACTCTTGTCAATTCTTTTCATGGAAGAACTTTATGTACTCTTTCTGCAACCGGTCAGGACAGTTTTCACAACTACTTTTTCCCATTCGTTGAAGGCTTTATAAATGCAAAAGCTAATGATATTGACGACTTAAAATCAAAGCTTGACAATGTGTGTGCAGTAATGCTTGAATTTGTTCAGGGAGAGGGCGGTGTGATCGCTCTGGATAAGGAATATGTAAAACAGGTGGCTGAAATTTGCCGTGAAAAGGATATTTTACTAATTGCTGACGAGGTTCAGACTGGTGTTGGCAGAACCGGCAAATTCCTTGCTTCTGAGCATTACGGCGTAAAGCCGGACGTTACTACCCTTGCAAAGGGGCTTGCAGGAGGCGTACCAGTGGGAGCGTGTCTGGCGGCTGAAAAATGTTCAGAGGTGCTTACTAAGGGTACTCATGGTTCTACATTTGGTGGTAATCCTATGGCATGTGCCGGCGGCGAGGTTGTTATTGACAAGGTTACTGCTGACGGTTTTTTGGAAGATGTGACCGCTAAGGGACATTATTTTAAAGAAAAGCTGGAAAAAATGAATGAAGTGGAAAGTGTAAGCGGTCTTGGAATGATGATTGGAATTACTCTGAAAAATAAAAAGGCGGCAGACGTTGCTGCAAAAGCTATTGACGAGGGACTTATGCTGTTGACCGCAAAAGAAAAAGTAAGGCTTTTGCCTCCGCTTAATATTACTTATGATGAAATTGACAAGGGACTTGAAATATTTGAAAAGATATTAAATTCATAAAAAATATAAGGTTAGGTGAACTGAGATGAAACATTTACTGAAAATGCTCGACCTGAGCAAAGAAGAAATAATTGATATTTTAAATCTGGCGGATCAGTTGAAATATGAATTAAAGCATGGTATTCCGCACCCGCATTTGAAAGGAAAGTCATTGGGAATGATTTTTCAGAAAGCTTCTACACGTACCCGTGTTTCCTTTGAAACCGGTATGTATCAGCTGGGAGGATACCCGTTGTTTCTGTCTGCAAGCGAATTGCAAATAGGCAGGGGAGAGCCTGTTCAGGATACTGCACGTGTACTTTCTCGTTACATTGACGGTATCATGATTCGTACGTTTGACCAAAAAGAAGTTGAAGATCTTGCGCAGTACGGTAACATTCCCATCATTAACGGTCTGACTGACTTTTCACACCCTTGTCAGGTACTTGCCGACCTTATGACTATACGTGAATTTAAGGGCAGTTTTGATGGTCTGAAAATGTGTTACATCGGCGATGGCAACAATATGGCTAATTCCCTTATTGTAGGCGGTCTGAAAGTTGGTATGACTGTTTCTGCGGCTACTCCTGAAAATTACCGTCCGGCTAAGGAAGTAATGGATTTTGCAGCAGATTTTGACTGCTTTACAATTACTGACGACCCTAAAAAAGCAGCTGAAAATGCTGATATCGTTCTTACAGACGTATGGGCTTCCATGGGTCAGGAAAGCGAAGCTGAGCAGCGTAAAAAAGCGTTTGAGGGTTATCAGATAAATGATACAATAATGGCTCTTGCCAATAAAGACGCTCTTGTTATGCATTGTCTGCCTGCGCACCGTGAAGAGGAAATAACGGGCAAGGTGTTTGAAGAACATGCCAAAGAAATCTTTGAAGAGGCTGAAAACCGTCTTCATGCACAAAAGGCTGTTATGGTCAAGCTGATGGGTTAATTTTTATGCATCATGTACTATTTTAAAATAATTTTAAATGTTATTATAATTATATTTGCAACGATATCTAGTATGCCGTATATAAATAATTTTCTTATATACAGAAAAATAAATCGCAATGGTCAAATGGTCATGGCAGAAATCATTGAGAAGAATGTAAAAAGATTCAGAACCCAAAATAGTAATTACGATGAATATGAGTATTACTATAAAGTGTCATATGATGTGGATGGAGAGCTTTATCAGCAATGGCTTTCGGCTTCTTTGTCATATAATTACTATGTTGGAAGTATGATAAGGGTGTATTATAATAAAGAATGTCCGGAAGAATGTATGGTTTTGGATGAAACTCAAGATAGGATTGTTCCATATAGATTTATTTTTTCTTTACTTTGTATTGTTATTTGTATTTTGGCAATAATTCAGGATAGCGATAGTTAAGATGTTTTTTGCACTAGATAATCTAGTAATGCAAATATTGTAAATGGAAAAAGAAAACCAAAAACTAAATCAAATTGAATAAGATAGTGAAACGGAGTACAAAAATAATATGTACTCCGTTTTTACTGGACTTGTACAGATTCTCTTTCAGCTGCGTTTCGGACATTCCTGTAGCTTACAATATCGTCCTCACCCTGCGAAGCTTTCAAAATATCGAATCATATTCACCATTTCCTTTTATTTGGGTATAAAAAGCGGTTAAGTTTTTTAAACCTAACCGCCTGCATTGACATATTTATTTTTGGTTCTTGACTGATCTCCTGACCGAAAAATTCTGTATTTATGGTGTAATTTGATAAGAATCTGACCTTGATTTTTCACCGTCAGAGCAACAAAAAAAGCCCGTAGCTACGGGCTTTGCGGACTATTCATCTATTTTATAATCACAATATGGTGCCGCTGACCGGACTTGAACCGGTACGGATGTTACTCCGAGGGATTTTAAGTCCCTTGTGTCTGCCTATTCCACCACAGCGGCAATGATTATATTATACATTAAATATTAATAGAAGTCAATACGGCAAAATATATTTTAATAATTTAACAAAAGTGACTGAATTTTAAACAGCATTTAATAAATTATATTATAATTTATTAAATGCTGAAATTTTATTTTGCGTAAATCTGGTCGTCATACTTATAAAGAATAAGCGTGACATTTAAATTGCCGTTTAAAGTACGTATTGAGTCTATAAATTTTTTTTGATCCACATCATTTTTTAATTCGATACTGTAAACCAAGTCAAACAGCGTACCAAAATCCACAGTTTTAACTCTTTTAAGACGCCACGAAACCGTATTAGCATTCAGAACGTTATCAAATAATCCCTGATAATTAAGATTTTCCGGCACCGTAATTTTAAGAGTCATGGAAGATGTTTTAGGAGCACCGTATTTAATGGTATTAAGAACCAAAATAAACGCACTAAGAATTATGATAAAGATTACTGCAAAAGCAATATAACCAAGTCCGCAGCTTACGCCTACTGCCATTGAAAAGAAAATATAAGCAATATCTTTAGGATCGCCCGGAACGCTTCTGAATCTTACCAATGAGAAAGCTCCTGCCAGACCTAAAGCTTTAGAAGTATCGTTAATCAGCAATATGATAAGCGATACAATACCGGGAAGCATTATAATTGACATAACATAGTTCTGACTGTAAGATTCTTTTCTATGTGTCAGTATGTAAACTATACTAATTAAGATTCCAAATATAACAGAAGAAATTATACAAATTAAGAAAGTACCTAATCCTGTTGTACCATTTAATATTGAATTAAAAATATCAGGCATAAATATTAACTCCTTTTTCATGATTTATTTTATCTCTTACATAATTCTGATACGCCTTTCCGTACTTGGAAAAACTGGTCTTATAAATTTCAAGATGGGAAAGTTCTTCGCTTAACCAGATAGGGATAGAATCGGTAATTTTTATTTCCATAAGACGCTGATCTGGTCTGATAATCTGCCTGCCGTAGCATTCCTTGCCAAGAGTCAAATCATAACGTCTGTCAGTAATATTTCTGTCAAATGTCAGCCGGAAATCCTTATCTTCCTTACCGAAAAACGCCATACGCTGATAGCTTATATATTGTGCCGGTACAATAGAGTAATTTTGTTTAAACACATCAATTTCGTCCAGTACCTGATTAGTCATGAATTTATCTGATTTAGGTCTGATTCCGGTTTTAAGATAAATTTCAGATTCCTTTAAGGTCATTGCTGCACGTCTTTTAGTAACGATACCGCCGATTTTTTTCTTAATTTCAATAAAGACTTTATCGTCTGAATGGGCAGGAGAATAATAGCTTCTTACTCTCAGTTTTTCTTTATAGTATGGTTTGGAAAGAGATTCTCTTATTAAAAAGCTGTCATTGGTATCATAATAAATATTAAAGATACCATATTCTTTTCCTCCGACACAGTATTCGTCCGGATTCATATATAAATCAATTGTATTAAGTAATTCATTAAATTGATTTAGAAGAAATTTTATTTCTTTTCTTTTAAAAGTTTTAATTGCCATTGTGCACCTGAGATTTCAGGATTTCCTCCTTTCGGTTATCTTGATTATATAATATAAAAAGTTTCTTAAATTAATCTTAAATTTGTAGAATTTTATAAATTGTTGAACTACATAGTACTAAGAAAATAAAATTTTATTAATAAATTTAAGATTAATTTAAGATAAGTAATTTAAAATAAAATCATCATCTGTTGAAAGAATATTTTAATTAAAGGAGAGGATCATAATGCTAAGAATAAAAACACTTCGCAAAGCGCTGTCAGCTTTAATGGCAGCAGCGGTAGCAGCCGTAGGTATCGGGTTGAATGCAGAAATTTTTTCTGCTAAAAATACGGTTTCAGCCGCAATTTTAGGCGATTTGAATTCAGACGGTATAGTAAATGCCGATGATGTAAATGTTTTACAGAATTATCTTATAAAAAAATCTGGAGAATTATCAGATATATCATTGGATTTAAACAATGATAATACGGTTAATGTATTTGATTTAATAAAGCTTAAAAGAATAGCAATCAGCACATCAGCATCAGATGTGAATTATATTCATCTCAATGAGAGTTATATTTCAGTTGAGGGAAGTAATATGGAGCTCAGAGAAAATAAAAACGTGGTCACAATTACTTCCGGCGGTACATATTATATTGACGGAACATTAACAGACGGTCAGATATATGTAAATGCTTCCGACACTGACAGAGTATCGCTGGTATTAAACGGTGTAAATGTTACTTGCTCGACAAATTCGCCGATTTATGTGGTAAATGCTGACGAAACAGTTATTAATCTGGCTGCGGGAACAGAAAATATACTCAATGATACTGAAGTGTACACAGATGCTGAGGCTGATTCGACCATTTATTCTAAGGACGATCTTGTTATTAACGGCAGCGGATCTCTTACAGTAAATTCTAATTATTTGTATTCAATTACAAGTAATGATGATTTGAGGATCATAAACGGAAATATAAAAGTTAATCATAACAGTGTCGATTCTTCCGGCGCCGCTGTAAAGGGCAAAAATTCGGTAGTTATAAATGGGGGAAATCTGAAAGTTACTTGTGCGGCTGATGATACTGATACGGGAGCTGACGGAATCATTTCAAATAACGGAGCAGATTCTTCATCAGGATATATTTCAATTATCGGCGGTACTGTTAACGTTAATGCAAAAGGCGGAGACGCTATAAAATCCAAAAAGAATTATGTTTCAATTTCAGGCGGCACTGTTACTGCTAAAGCCGAAAATGACGCTATTCAGGCAGAAACTTCAATTTCCGTAAATGGTTCTGCGGAAGTTTATGCATATGGTAAACGAAGTTTGACAACAGGTGAGGGCTACACGGTTGATATTACAGGCGGAAGCGTTGTTGCAACAAGCAACGCAGAATTTGTAAATATGGCAGGAATAACAGTTGATTCAATGATTCTGAATTATACTGAAAAACTTGACAAGCAGAAGATTTCTATTACTAAAAACGGTTCTGAGATTTACTCGGTAACTCCTGATAAAAAATATACATATGCGCTTATATGCAATGATGCTTTATCTGACGGAACATATAATATTTATACCGGCGAATCTCAAATGACTCATGATAGTGCGGCAACTGCCGGAGAATTTGTAAAGTCAGGAACAATCAGTACATACAATGCGGTTTCGGTTATGAGTACGGTAGTTGTACCGACTGAAAATACAATAACTCTAAGCAATGACGGAATTGTATTTGAAGGAACAGGAGCTGAATTAAGCGCTGACCTGAAGACAATTACAATCGCACAGCCAGGTACATATATTGTTACCGGAGAAATGGAAGAAGGACAGATTGTAGTAGATGTTGACAAAACAGCTTATGTTGACGGTCTGGTTGAACTTTCACTTGAAGGAATGAGTATTTCAAATACTTCCACATCACCGATTTATATTGCAAGCGTTGATGATAAATGTTCCATTTCTGCCAAAAAAGGCACAGTAAATACTGTTTCGGACGGTACTTCATATACAAATGCTGACGGAGGGATAGGAGCTGTTTACGCTAAGGACGATATTACTTTTAAAGGCAAAGGAACTTTGAATGTATACGGCAACTGCGAAGACGCAATAGTATGCAAGAATGATATTCATATCAATAACGGAACGTTAAATGTAACAGCCGCTGATGATGGAATAAGAGGAAAGGATTCTGTCAGGATCGGCGATCCGTTGGATACCGATTTCAGCAGCTTGAATATTACGGTTAATGCCAAGGGAGGAGACGGTATTAAAAGTACTGAAACCGATACTGCTTCTGGAAAAGGATATGTAACCGTAAACGGCGGTACAGTGAATATTACGGCATATTCCGACGGTTTCCATGCTTCGCAGCTTCTTACGGTAAACGATGGTGATATTACTGTTAAAACAACTGCTGAACAGTCTTCAAGCGGCGGTTCACAGCAGCCCGGAGGTCCTGGAAGCTGGGGCGGCGGCAATTCAGGTACAACGACAATTGACGATACCAGCGCTAAAGGATTTAAAGCCGGCTGTACTGACGATGATACATCAGCGGTAATAGAGGGTACAATTAACATCCTCGGCGGAAATATTGACATTGATTCAACAGACGACAGCGTTCATGCTACAAATATAAATATTACAGGCGGTATTTTCAGGCTTTCAACCGGCGACGACGGTATTCATGCCGATACAGACCTGGTTATAGGCACACAGGGTAAGGAAACTGATTACTCCACGCCTTATATTGATATTATCAAATCATATGAGGGGGTTGAAGCTTCAAATATTACTCAGTACAGCGGTACTGTTATGGTAACGTCAAGCGATGACGGATACAATGCGGCAGGCGGTACTGATGGTTCGGGTATGACAGGTCCCGGCGGATGGAATCAGGGCGGATCAATGGGCAGCGGAAATTACAGTCTGACTATTAACGGCGGATATATATACGTTAATGCAAGCGGAGACGGTCTTGATTCAAACGGCAGTCTTACAGTAAACGGCGGTTATGTATTCGTTTCGCAGACAGGCGGCGGAAATTCTCCGATTGACTGTGACAGTAAATGGAGTTACAACGGAGGAGTTGTAATAGCAGGCGGAAGCAATGATATGTTCAGCGAGAGCATTCCTTCCAACTATAATTTTGTCAATCAGTCTGTTTCAATAAGTGCCGGAACATCTGTTACATTTACAAACAGCAGCGGTACTGTAATAGGTACAATGACGTTTGCAAATTCTGCGGCAGCTATGGTAATGTGCAGTCCGGAAGACAGCGTTAAAGCTTACACAGGAGGAACGTTAAGCGATACAGAATATTTTGCAGTAAGTTCGGCTGATTCAAATATGAAAGCCGGTTACGGCGGAACGATCAGCGGCGGAACAACGCTGAGCAGCGGTTCCGGAGGAGGTCAGACAGGTCCGGGAGGACGTGGTTAATAAATATGATTTATAATAAAAACTTCCTATGAATAAATTTCATAGGAAGTTTTTTTATTTAAATGGAGTTTTCTTCGTAAAGCGGAAGTACTTCTTCAAATACCGCATAAAATTTCATTGGAATGTATTTGTCAACATGACATTTTCCGAAAAACCATTTTTCAAAATGACATGCTTTTATAATGTCTTCAAAAAAAGCATGAATTTCAAGTCTTTGCAGTACATCAACTCCAAGACAGTCTTTCAGAGACGCCGGAGGCTCATGAGTTATAATAAAATCAATATCATTATCATACATGCTTAAGTTATTTATTGATTCAATTATTTCTTCATGTGTAGGCTGTTCCTGAATCCACCAGTTATGCATTTTGCGATAATCGTAATCCTGACTGTGTCCTCCTCCGAATGCAAGAATTTTTTTACCTTCAATAGTATAAATCTGCCCTCTCATAAGATGAACCAGATTACCGCTTATAAGCTGTGCTTTTCCGCCGTTCCAGTCTATTACTTCATATTCGCTGAGAAGTTCAAAATTTTCATGGCATCCGTCAATAAAGGCAACGTTAAACGGCATATTGCCTATTTTATTTAGAACAGAATTTTCGTGTCTTGATCCGTCCCAGATAAATCCGAAGTCACCGCAGATAATCAATGTGTCATTTTCCTTAAGCTTTTTTATTTTTTTATTTTTAAATCTTGAAAATTCACCGTGCATGTCACCGGTTATGTAAATCAAATTTATTCCTCCCTTTCAGACGATATTATTATTTTATCATAAAAAAAAGGTTTCGTAAATATATTTTTGTTTTTTTCATAAAAATGTTAGTTTATTTTATAAATCCGGTATAATAAAAGGAAAAAAGCAACAACTGCTCATAATGACAAGCTATACGTAATTAATTCGGTTTCAATAAGTATTCTTGACTTATAGTATACCTGATGTTATAATAAAATAAATTATGTGATATCAGTCTTAAAAATCCATTTAAAATAAGACTGAAATAAATTATTTAAGGATAGGTAATAAAATGGATATTATAACTTTGATATGCTGCGGTATTATAATTAGTTTGCTGATAGTTGTTCTGATCAGATCAAACCGTCAAGGCATGGATTCCGGCATTGAAGAAATATCAGAACTTAAAAAGCAGATCGAATTTCTTAGCCGAAATAATGGCGATCAAAATAAAATTCTTATGGATCAGATTGTGCGGCAGAGCGAAACTATGGTAAAGCAGATTTCCATGCTGGGAGACAGTCTGCGGGATTCTCAGGAAAAACAGCAGGCAAAAGCAGGAGAAACACTTTTAAAAATAGAAGCTGAAATGAACGGACTCCGAAAGGAAAATCAGGAAAGTCTGGATAAAATCAACAGTATTATTACAGAAAAAATGCAGTCCACTCTTGACGATAAGCTTAACAAGGCTTTTGAAACTATTGTTAAAAATATGTCTGAACTGGGCAAAAGTCTCAACGAGGGACAGGATAAGCGCAGAAAGCTTCAACAGAGAAGCTTACAAAGCTGGAGGGAGACTTTGACAGGATAAGAATGGACATTCTTGCCGCCCTTGACAGTATTCGTAAATCAAATTCTGAAAGTATGGAGAAGCTTAGGAAAGAAAATCAGGATAGTCTTGACAAGATCAACAATACAGTAAATGAAAAACTTCAGAAAACCCTTGACGATAAAATTTCGAAGTCCTTTGAGACAGTTAATAAGAGACTTGCCGAGGTTTATGAGGGTCTGGGAGAAATGAAAAATGTTGCTTCCGGAGTATCGGATTTAAAAAATGTGCTATCAAACGTTAAAACAAGAGGTATTATGGGAGAAATTCAGCTTGGAGCTATTCTTGATGAAATCCTTGCTCCCGAGCAGTATGAAGAACAGGCTTCTGTTACTCCTAAGGGAACAGAAAAGGTTGATTTTGCTGTGAAGCTTCCGGGTCTTGAGAACGGAGAATGTGTGTATCTTCCAATAGACTCCAAATTTCCGGGAGATACATATTCAAATCTTCTTACCGCTTATGAAACCGGAGATCCTAACGAGTTGAAAACTAAGAGAGCAGCTCTTGAATCTGAAATAAAAAAATGTGCTAAAAGTATTCATGATAAATATATTGTTCCTCCGTATACTACAGATTTTGCTATTATGTTTCTGCCTTTTGAGGGATTATATGCGGAAGTGGTTAATATGGGATTGGTGGAAGTTCTTCAGAGAAATTACAAAGTTAATATTGCAGGACCGTCAACCATGGCGGCAATGCTTAACAGTCTGCAAATGGGCTTCAGAACCCTTGCAATTCAGAAAAAAAGCGGTGAAGTATGGAAAATACTTGAAGCTGCTAAAAAAGAATTCGGAAACTTTGAAACGGTTCTTACCAATACAAGAAATCGGCTTAGACAGGCTGATGAAGAACTTGATAAACTTATTGGTACCCGTACGAGAGCTATAAACCGAAAGCTTAAGACTGTCTCTGTTTTGGATTCTTCTGAAGAATCAGATAAAGTATTGGAACTGATTTGATTATTATCTTCTATAATAATCAGATTTCACAGATTAGTTATAATGCCAATAAAATATGTTAAAATACTGCCCGCAGTGTTATTCACTGCGGGTATTTTCAATTAATTCGATTAAGCTTAACTGTAGGTATGCTATGATGGTTTTTGTCGAAATGATTTTTTGCCTCTAAAATGCCAAAAAACCGCCTAAATAGGCGGTTTAAAGGGTGGACATCTATTTTATTGTCCAAGTATGGTTGGGGTGGTAGGATTTGAACCCACGGAATGGAGGAGTCAGAGTCCTCTGCCTTACCACTTGGCGACACCCCAATATTTAACAGTCTCATTTCGACTGCTTAAACATTATAGCATATAAAAAACATATTGTCAAGTATTTTTTAAAAAAAATCTAAAAAAATTTATATTTAATATTGAATTTATAATAAGCTTAATGTATAATAATAGTATATTCATTAAGAAAGGCAGATCAAAAAATGAAAAAATTGTATTTTATATTAAATTTACAATCAGGAAAAGCTACTATAAGTTCAAAGCTGGCAGTAGTTATTGATATGTTTACCAAAGCAGGTTATGAGGTTACTGCCAGACCTACTCAGGAAAGAATGGATGCATGTGCAGCAGCAAAATATGCATGTGGTCAAGGTTTTGATCTGATAGTCTGTTCCGGAGGTGACGGTACGCTTAATGAAGTAATACAAGGAGTAATGAGATCCGAGAAAAAATTGCCTATAGGATATATACCCGCAGGTTCTACAAATGATTTTGCCAGAGGAGTAGGAATTCCCAGAAATATTATAGACGCAGTTCAGTGGATTATAGATGGAAAAAAATACCCATGCGATATAGGAAGCTTTAATGATAAATTTTTTACTTATATTGCCGCATTCGGAGCTTTTACAGAAGTGACCTATGAAACTTCACAGCAGGTAAAGAACGTATTAGGACATGTAGCCTACGTCCTGAACGGTATATCAAGACTTAAAAATATAAAATCTTATCATATGAAAATAACATATGATGATGAAATAATTGAAGACAATTATATTTTTGGTATGGTAACTAATTCATCATCTGTTGCCGGATTATTATCGCTTAATAATTTTCTTCTTGATGATGGTTTGTATGAAGTTACGCTGATTAAGACACCTGGAAATCCTCTTGATTTGCAGAGGATAATTCATTCTTTATTAAATATAGATATTGATATTGATACGGCGTATATAAAGTCATTCAGAACATCTAAAATAAGATTTGAGTGTGATGATGAGCTTCAATGGACAATTGACGGCGAATTCGGAGGAGCATATAAAACGGTTGATGTATGCAATAATAAACAGGCAATAGAGCTTATGGCAGACAGATAAAGGTTTTGATACTTATGAATGAAAATTCACCTGAGACGGGTGAATTTTTCTATTTTTATTAAATATGAAATAAAAAATTTAACCGTATTTTTTAAATAAAGTATATTAAACATTAAATAGAAAATAATATAGGATATGTATTTTGTAAAAGTGAACAATAAATGTAAGCGGTTTATATTTATTTGGGTAAATTTGAAGTGGAGTTTTTGATGGAAAATGCTTTTTAAGGATATTATGCTACTTAACAGAGAAGAAAAAATATATAAATTATAGAGGAGGTAATGTAAAATGATTTATACGGTTACATTTAATCCGGCAATTGATTATGTTGTCCGTACAGGAGAAATGAAAGTAGGCGTCGTTAATCGGACTGAAAGCGAAGAGATATATTTCGGAGGGAAAGGATTAAATGTTTCAATTATATTAAATGAATTGGGAATTAAATCTGAAGCTCTGGGATTTGTAGCCGGCTTTACCGGTGAAGCCATTGAAAATGGGATGGCTAAAGACGGCATAAAAACTGATTTTGTCCATCTTAACAATGGATTTTCCAGGATCAATGTTAAAATACAGTCGTCTTTCGAGACAGAGATTAATGGACAGGGACCGGAAATTTCTGAAGAAAATATAGAGGAGCTTTTTAAAAAGCTTAATAAAATACAGGACGGAGATACAATTGTGCTTGCGGGAAGCATTCCGGCATCTTTGCCTTCGGATATTTATGAAAGAATTCTTGAATATCTTAAAAATAAAAAAATCAGAGCAATTGTTGACGCTACCGGTGATTTGCTTATGAATGTGCTGAAGTATAAACCGTTTCTTATTAAGCCTAATAATTTTGAACTTGAGGAAATATTCGGAGTGGAACTGAAAACGGCTGAGGATGTATCGGAATATGCTTTAAAACTTAAAGAAATGGGTGCAGTAAACGTACTTGTTTCCATGGCGGGAGACGGTGCGATACTGGCAGATGAAAACGGTAAAATTCATGCTTGCGGAGTATGCAGCGGTACTGTTAAAAATTCTGTCGGTGCAGGAGATTCAATGGTAGCAGGATTTATAGCAGGCTGTGAGAAGAAAGGCTATGAATATGCCCTTAAACTCGGAACAGCCGCAGGCGGTGCAACGGCGTTTTCAGACGGTTTGGCAAAAAAGGATTTAATTTACAGTTTACTGGAACAATTATAAAGTTTATATTAAGATGTTCCGGCGAATAGCACTTGTATTATCGTAATTTAAAGGGGGTACGGTTTATGGTTAAATTTAAAGGTAAGGGTGTTTACGGAGCTGTTGCTATAGGAAAAATTTCAGTGTTTAATCGTCAGGAAGCTTCTGTACGTCGTGTTCATATAGAAGATACAGAGACAGAAATAAAGCGTCTTGAACTGGCAAAGAAGCGCAGTACGGATCAGCTTCAGGAAATATATAATAAAGCTTTGAAAGAAGTCGGCGAAACAAATGCTCAGATTTTTGAAATCCATATGATGATGATTGAAGATGAGGACTATAATGAGTCAATAGTCAATATAATTGAAACACAAATGGTAAATGCAGAGTATGCGGTTGCGGTAACATCTGATAATTTTGCTGCAATGTTTTCGTCCATGGACGACACATACATGCAGGTAAGAGCAGCAGATGTAAAGGATATTTCCAATAGAATAATAAATAATTTTGCTTTGACAAGCAGTGAACAAAATAGTATAGATGAAAAAGTGGTAATATGTTCGGACGATCTTGCGCCAAGTGAAACGGTTTCACTTGATAAAAATAAAGTTCTTGCATTTGTAACCGCTTATGGTTCTTCAAATTCACATACTGCGATTCTGGCAAGAAATATGAATATTCCGGCGGTTATTGGAGTGGGCGATGAATTTTTGCCGCATATTGAAAATGGAGAAACCATAATTGTAGATGGATTTACCGGAGAAATTTACGTTGATCCTGATGAAGCTGTATTAAACGCTATGATGAAAAAACAGTCGGAGGATATTGAAAAGAAGAAGCTTCTTCTGAATTTGAAGGGAAAAGAAAATATCACAATAGACGGTACAAAAATAGATATTTTTGCCAATATCGGAGGGGTTGCCAATATCGGGGCAGCGCTTTTCAACGACGCCGGAGGGATCGGGCTTTTCAGAAGCGAGTTTTTGTACTTGGAAAATTCAGATTTTCCTGTTGAGGAACAGCAGTTTGCAGCGTATAAAAAAGTTCTTGAAAGCATGGCCGGAAAAAAGGTTATAATCAGAACTATGGATATAGGCGCTGATAAGCAGGTTGATTATTTTAATCTGAATAAGGAGGATAATCCGGCGCTGGGTTTCAGAGCTATAAGAATTTGCCTGGCACGTCCGGAGATTTTTAAAACACAGCTGAGAGCACTTTACAGAGCGTCTGTTTACGGAAATCTGGGAATTATGTTTCCTATGATTACTTCTGTAAATGAAGTAAAAAAAATAAAGAAATTATGTGAAGAAGTAAAATCCGAACTGAAATCTGATAATATTGAATTTTCTGATAATGTAGAAATTGGTATTATGATTGAAACTCCTGCTGCAGCGATTATAAGCGACAGACTTGCACCTTTGGTAGATTTTTTCAGTGTGGGTACCAATGATCTTATTCAGTATACGCTTGCATGCGACAGACAGAATCCCGATTTGGAGAATTTTTGTGATACTCATCATGAAGCCGTTCTGAGACTTATTAAAATATCTGCGGAAAATGCTCACAGGCACGGTGCATGGATAGGAATATGCGGGGAACTTGCGGCGGATACAAGTCTGACAGAAACCTTTTTAAAAATGGGAATTGATGAGCTTTCAGTATCTCCGGGATTTGTTTTAAAGGTAAGAAATAAAGTGAGGAATATAGATCTTTCTTCCACTATATGATACTGGAAAAACGGCAGCTTAGAGCTGCCGTTTTTATTTGTGCTTTTTAAAATGATACTGAAAATTTACTTGACTTTTGTTCCGCATTCATTGCAGAATACATCATCTTCCTGCATTTCATTTTTACAGTTTGGACAGAAAAATTTATGCGGCTCAAGCGATTCATTCGGTACAGTACTGGATTCTTTAGTTTCTAATGAACTGTCAGTTATTGCGTCCGTTAAAGTTTCATCGGAAGCTTGAACGCTATCCGCATTTATAGTATCTGATTTTTCCGTAATAATCTCCGGTGAAGAAGCCGGAGCTTCTAGCGGCAATGAAACGGTATTTTCGGCAGCCGGATCATCTGTAGCAGCAGACATATTTTCAAATTTTGTTCCGCAGACATTACAGAAAATTGCTTCTGCGTCCAGTACATTACCACAGTTTGAGCATTTTTTTGATTGAGGAGATACAACGGACTGCGGTTTGGTTTTTTCAGGAAGCTTAGCGCCGCATTTGGAGCAGAAAACGGCGTCGTTTTTAAACGGTGTTCCGCATTCCGGACAACAGAACTGACTTTTTATTTTAATTATTTCCTGCTTGGTTTCGTTTATTTTTTCCATTGAATTTTTAATAGCTTCAATAGCAGGCGAAAACTCCTGTTCCGGTGAAGAACCGTATTTTTCAAAGTACATTTTGCCCATCAGCTTATACTGAGTATCGATTTTGCATTCTTCACCTTTAATAATGTTATTGAGCGAACTTGTCTCAGACATTACTTTTGCCTTTCGGGAGATTTCCTTTCCTTTGTTTGAAATGTTTTTTCCTATATTACTGAAAACTGACATATTTTAACCCCTTTCGATAATTTATAACTATTATAACACGTATAGTTATTAACTTCAAGGCTTGCAATAACAAAAATAATCTGTTATTATAAAAAACAGGTGATAGAAAATGGAAAATTTAATGAATGTGTTATTCAAATTTGGACTTGGAAGTAATATTTTAAGGATCGAAAGAATAAATTCAGGACATATAAATAAGACTTATAAAATAATATATTCAGACAATGAAAGCTATATACTGCAAAAAGTAAATAAAAAGGCGATTAAAAATCCAAAGGAAATTATGTTTAATATTAACTTGCTGTATAAATACGTTGATAGGAAATATCCTGAATTTTTAGAATGTGAGGGGAAAAATTTTGCTGAAACAGAAGAAGGCTTCTGGAGAGGGTATAGGTATATTGAAAATTCTGCCGCTTATGAAAAAATGCCTGATTTGAAGTCGGTATATGAATTAGGCAGGACATTGGGTAAATTTCATCATATGACTGAATCTGCCTGTGCCGAGCAGTTTTATGCAATGGATCCTGACTTTCATAATACATATAAAAGAATAAAGAAACTGAAATATTATGAATCTGAAAAATACTGCAATGAATTTGCTTTTTTAAATAACATGAAAAAATATGTGCTTAAGCTGACTGAAAAAAATCTTCCGGTTAAAGTGACGCATAATGATGTAAAGTGTTCAAACGTACTTTTAGATAAAGAGACTCACGATGGTATTTGTATGATTGATTTTGACTCCGTAATGTCCGGACTTTATGTATATGATTTCGGCGACGGCGCAAGATCGGGGTGTATTACGGATAATTTATTTGATATAAATAAATTTAAAAAATATGCTGAAGGATATTTCAGTATGATAAGACTGTATAAACCGGAGGATTATTTTTTAGGAATGATATGTATTACCGCTGAGCTTGCCGCAAGATATTTTTATGATTTTTTGTCCGGAGAAAATTACTTTAAAGATAAAACATCAGTACAGAAACTATCCAGATGTCTTGAACTTATTAAAACGGCAAAAAGTATAGAAAGCAGCAGAGAAGAAATAGAATCGGTTATAAAAGCTTGTCTGAAATAAAAACGGTTCGGAATACCGAACCGTTTTTTCTTTATTTTTTCAGGCTTTCAATAAATTCAGCGGTAAAATGATTAAGACTTTCAAAATCAATTGCATTGATATAGAATTTTTCAAGTTCGTCATGAATATCCAAGGCTGTTTTTAAGCATACAGACGCTTCCTTTGCCAATTCAAGAGAAGCTTTTTTATCAAAGTTTATTCTCTGTTTTTTATTGCTGTACATTTCTTTATCGTAAAATCTTGAGAAATTGATTATATTTTCATTTTCCGGTACAAGACCGTTAAAGAAATTACCGGTAATAAAAACGAGTCCCAATTGTTCAACGATCAGATGTTCAAAAGTACTGTTGTGCAGCATTGTGCATTCGCTTACGGTTACATCATATCCGTTATTTATGAATATTTCCGCAATGCTTTTCAGGAAGTAATCTCCTCCTGCAAATAAATCGTCCTTTATAAAGTACTTTGAATATTCTCCTGATATGGGGTGCGTCATATAATTTTCCGTTGTAAAGGCTGAAAGCTGTTTGAATTCAATTTTTCCGGTACCGTCCGGCATAGCCTTGGGAATAAGCTTTTTTGTAAGCCTTTTAATATATGACGCAAGCTTATCTTTGTTCAGACAGTCTTCAGCAAGAGTATAAATATCAGTGTTGAGCGAAGCAAACGCTTCTGCATAGCAGCGTACTCTGTTGTGATATTTTTGATTTTCATCGAAACAGTATCTAACAGCATCTTTATGTTCTTTCATTTTATCCTTATCCCAGAATTCACCCAAATTTATTATTTCCTGTGATACTGCCGGATACAGCGCTTCAAAAACGTGAGGAGCAGTACCGTCTACCACGATTATGCCCTTGTCTTCAATTACTACAGCGTCCAGTGAACGTATATCCGATGAACAGTAATAAACCGACATAGGACTGTCCTTAAAAGCTTCTGCAACTTTTTTCATAAGTGTTGACTTGCCAGTGCCGGGACCACCTTTAAGTATGTAGGTATAGTATCCCGGCTTTTTTATTTGTTCGATAAATTTGGAGCGGAAGCCTGTAGGAGAAGTACCGCCTAAAAAATAAACTTTTGTATTCATAATTTCCCTCCGGTTTTATAGAATTTACTCTATATACTATGTTCTCTTCAGGAAAATGACACAGAGTTCAGTTTATTTTCATCATGGGCAGCTGATCTTCCGGTACGGTCATTCCGCATTTTGTATAAAACGGTACTTTTTCATTGCTGCAAACAAGAATTTTTCTGTAAAAACCTCCGTATTTTTCAAGCATTTTTTCAACTGTTATTTTTCCCAGTCCTTTTCCGTGATATTCAGGATCGATGAGAAGATAAGGGAAGTATACGTTCATGCCGCCGTCTGAGATTGCGCTCATAAGTCCGATCAAATTATTTTCATCATAAAGCGTGATTACTGTTTCACTGTTTTTCAGAGATTTAAAAAGCTTTTCGGGATAATTTGCAGATTCCCATTCCACGGATTTAAAAAGCTTTATTATTTGGTCTACCGTAAAATTTTTACTGTAATTAAATGTAATCATATCAGCCTCCTAATTATTGTTTATAGCTATTATATAAAAATCAAAGCTTGGTTATTCAAAAATCTGTATTATATCCTTGACCTTTGATGAAAAAAGTAGTAAAATTATATTGAATTAAAAAAATGGAGGAAAAATATATGTCAAAAAAATTTATTGTAGAAACTTCTGCAAGACATGTTCACGTAACGCAGGAGCATCTTGAAATTCTTTTCGGTAAGGGCGCAAAGCTTACTCATAAAAAGGATCTTTCACAGCCTGGACAGTTTGCATGTGAAGAAAGAGTTACTATAGTAGGTCCTAAGAAAGAGATGCCGAATGTTTCTATTCTCGGTCCGGTACGTCCTGAAACACAGGTTGAGCTTTCTGCTACCGATGCTCGTTCGATCGGTATTGCAGCGCCTATCAGAGAGTCCGGAGACGTTGCGGGGTCAGGCGCCTGTAAGATAGTAGGCCCTGCCGGAGAAGTTGAACTCAGTGAGGGTGTGATTGTTGCAAAGCGTCATATTCATCTGACTCCTGAAACAGCTGCTGAAAGAGGCGTTAAGGACAAGGATATCGTATGGGTCAAAATTGATACAGACGGCAGAAAGGCTATTCTTGGTGACGTTGTAGTAAGAGTTTCCGAAAAATATGCTCCGGCTATGCATATTGATACTGATGAATCAAATGCGATCAGTGCTTATAATGGTCTTGAGGGAGAAATAATTGAGCTTTAATTGCATAATTTAAAGGGCGGCTTTATGCCGCCTTTTGTATTTTATGAAAATATTATCATATACTATAAAAAAAGGAGGGAAAAGTATGAAAATTAAATCTTACGATATAAAGCTGAAAGAGTATGAACAGTATCTTAGCAGCCTGCCGTTTATCTGTACAGAAAAAATTGAAAGTGAAAAAACAGTTTTTGTTATGGTAGATATAATAAACGGTTTTATCCGTGAGGGTGTACTTCATGACAAAGAAATTGAAAATATTATTACTCCTGTAAAAGCTTTTCTTGAGTACTGTAAGAGAAAAAATATAAAGTCGATTGCGTTTTCTGACTGTCATAGTGAAGATTCATGTGAATTTGCAACTTTTCCTCCTCATTGTATAAAAGGGAGTAATGAGTGTAAAATAGTTGGCGATCTAAGTAAAATAGGCGGATTTGAAATTATTGAAAAGAATTCTGTTAACGGTTTTCATGCTTCCGGATTCAGAAAATTTCTTGAAAATAATATGAATAAAAGCTGCTATATAGTCTGTGGAGACTGTACTGATATATGCGTACTTAACTTTTGTCTGTCGTTAAAAACTTTTTTTAATGAGATTAACAAATCAGCTGAAATCTTAGTACCGATAAATATGACGGAAACTTTTCACGCTGAAAAACACGATCGCAGTTTTGCTAACATTTCAGCTTTATCTGTTATGGAAACAAACGGAATAAAACTTGTCGGAGGAATTGAAATAAATGAATAAACATAATCTTTCAATGCTTGTTGATTTTTATGAACTTACTATGGCCAACGGTTATCTTTTACATGAATACAGCGACAAAACTGTATATTTTGATATGTTTTTCAGACGTGTTCCCGATGGCGGAGGATATGCCATTTTTGCAGGATTGGAACAGGTAATTGAATATTTGAAAAATCTTGAATTTACAGATGAGGACATTGATTATCTGAGAAGAAAAAATATATTTTCCGATAAGTTTCTTGAGTATTTGAAAGATTTTAAATTTGAGTGCGATGTGTGGTCAGTACCGGAGGGTACGCCTGTATTCCCGAACGAACCTCTTATTACGGTAAAGGGTCCGGTAATACAGGTTCAGCTTATTGAAACGATGATTTTACTGTTTGTAAACCATCAAAGCCTTATTACTACTAAAGCGAGCCGTATAGTACGTGCAGCACAAGGCAGACCGGTTATAGAATACGGTTCAAGAAGAGCACAGGGAGGAGACGGAGCTGTTCTGGGTGCCAGAGCTTCATATATAGCAGGCTGCTGCGGTACGGCATGTACTATGGCGGACAGAGATTACTCAGTTCCGGTGTTGGGAACTATGGCTCACAGCTGGGTTCAGCTGTTTCCTACAGAACTGGAAGCCTTTGAGGCGTACGCAGAGGCTTATCCTGAAAATTGTGTATTTCTTGTGGACACATATAACACTCTTAAATCAGGTGTACCAAACGCTGTAAAAGTTTTTGAAAAGCTGGCGGAAAAGGGATACCGTCCGGGAGGGATCAGAATTGACAGCGGTGATATTGCATATTTATCCAAAAAGGCAAGAAAAATACTGGACGATGCAGGCTTTGAGGACTGTAAGATTACGGTTTCCAATTCTCTTGATGAATATATTATTCGGGATCTTTTGATGCAGGGGGCTGAAATTGACAGATTCGGAGTGGGTGAAAGACTGATAACAAGTAAATCCGAACCGGTTTTCGGAGGAGTCTATAAGCTTGTAGCAGTTGAAGAAAACGGAGAAATTTTACCTAAAATAAAGCTTTCTGATAATGTGACTAAAATTACAAATCCCGGATATAAAAAGCCTGTAAGACTGTTCTGTAAAGAAACCGGAATGGCGCTGGCAGATGTTATTCTTTTAAATGACGAAAATATTGACGATACAAAGCCTTATGAAATTTTTGATCCGGAGTTTACCTATAAACGAAAAAAACTCAGTAATTTTACTGTTAAAAATCTTCAGATTCCTGTTTTTAAAAAAGGAAAGTGCGTGTATGAGTCTCCGTCAATCGAAGAAATCAGAGAGTATTCCAAAACTCAGCTGTCACTGATATGGGACGAGGTAAAAAGATTTGAAAATCCGCATAAATATTATGTGGATCTGTCAGAAAAGCTGTGGAATATGAAGCAGAAGCTTATAAGAAACGTAAATTGGGAGACGTTATGAAAAAATTATCGGGAATTTTAATTGGTTTTCGGAATTTAACTAACAAGTACTTGATTATGTTAACCTCCGAAACCAATAAACCTGATGATAGATTAATTTTAAGTCAAATGATGGCAAATAGGTATTGCGTATAACAGAAAAATCTGATATAATAAAAATAATAATGTATTTTTATGGTGAAGGGAATGATTTTTATATATGAAAACTATAGGAATTATCGGAGCAATGCCGTCGGAACTGGCAGACATAAGAAAATCTCTTACGGGAGCAGTTATTAAAAACTATTCCGGTTTTGATTTTTACATAAATACTTATAAGGATAAGCTTATTATCAATGCATGCTGCGGTATTGCAAAGGTTAATGCGGCTGTTTGTGCACAGGTTATGATCGATCATTTTGATGTTGATGCAATTATAAATACCGGTGTTGCAGGAGGTATGGATACAAAGGTTAAGGTATGTGATATAGTTGTTTCAGATGAAGTGCTTCCTCACGATCTTGAGCTTAGATTGTTAAATGATTACCCTCCTTACAACGGAATTTTCAAGGCAGATGAAAAGCTGATAAGCAT
>OLRE01000853.1_pt1 | contig 33399 bp, 24 predicted proteins | sample 1672461 | NCBI WGS metagenome assembly OLRE01 (sample SAMEA3136688, study PRJEB25190) | human gut metagenome | biome: human gut; feature: human-associated habitat; material: faeces | place: Austria | collected 2013
TACCCGTAGAGATCACCGACGGCGGTGTGGCCAAGATCAACAACTACTACGTTTCGGGCGACGATCCGCATTTGCTGTCGCGCTTTTTACGCGAAATAATCCAATATTACCGCCGCGACTATACGATACGCTCCATGACGCTGATCCGCCATGCGGAGATATTCCGCTCCGAAGGGTTCGTCCCGATGAAAGAGTGGACGCAGTACATAACGATGGAGTACAGCAAAAACCGGTAGCCATGAATGTTTATGAGCGGACACAGCAACGGTTGAAAACGGTTTTCGACCTTTTCGACAATATCTACGTTTCCTTTTCCGGCGGCAAGGACAGCGGCGTGCTGCTCAACCTCTGCATCGACTACATCCGGCGGCACGGACTGCAACGCCGAATCGGAGTGTTCCATATGGACTACGAGATCCAGTACCGCGAAACGCTCGACTACGTGAACCGGACGCTGGCTGCGAACGCCGATATTCTCGACGTCTATCGGGTCTGCATCCCGTTCAAAGTACAGACCTGTACTTCGATGTTCCAGCAATACTGGCGGCCGTGGGACGGCTCCATGCGGGACATTTGGGTACGGGAAATGCCGGAAGGAAGCCTGACACAGCACGATTTTCCGTTCTTCACCGACGAAATGTGGGACTACGAGTTCCAGAACCGTTTTGCCGAGTGGCTCCACAGACGCAGCGGCGCGAAGCGCACCTGCTGTCTGATCGGCATCCGTACGCAGGAGAGCTTCAACCGCTGGCGCACGATTTACAGCGACCGCAACCACTACCGGTTCGCCGGCAAACGATGGATCCGCCAATGGGTCGGCAGCGGCATCTGCAACGCCTATCCGCTTTACGACTGGCTGACAACCGACGTATGGACGGCGAACGGACGGTTCGGGTGGTCGTACAACCGGCTGTACGACCTGTTTTACCGCGCAGGCGTACCGCTGGACAGCCAGCGTGTCGCCAGTCCCTTCATCTCGCCGGCCATCGCAAGCCTACATCTCTACAAAGCCATCGATCCGAACACATGGGGCCGTATGGTGGGCCGGGTAAACGGAGCCAATTTCGCAGCGCTGTACGGTCGGACAACCGCCGCAGGCTGGCAGTCGGTTCATTTGCCGCAAGGAATGACCTGGGAGAGCTACATGCATTTCCTGCTCTCGACTCTTCCGGAACCGATACGGCGCAATTATCTGGAAAAACTCTCCGTAAGCATCCGCTTCTGGCGCGACAAGGGCGGGTGTCTCTCCGACGAAACCATCACGAAGCTGCAAAAGGCCGGCATTCGGATCGAAGTCGGCGACCGCAGCGCCTATCGCACGGACAAGCGGCCGGTACGCATGGAGTACCTCGACGACATAAGCCTGCCCGAATTCAGCCATCTGCCTACCTTCAAGCGCATCTGTATCTGTATTTTGAAAAACGACCACGCCTGCAAATACATGGGCTTCGCGCCGAACAAGAGCGAAACGCAGCGCCGCAAGAAAATCATGGAAAAATATGAATCGTTACTCCGAATCTCAAACGAAGAGCGCCTACCGGAGCCCGGTCTATAACGTCCGCGCCGTGCCGGTAGAGAAGGTCGTGGCGAACAGCTACAATCCCAACGTGGTTGCGCCGCCCGAAATGAAGCTGCTCGAACTGTCGATCTGGGAAGACGGCTACACGATGCCGTGCGTCTGCTACTACGATGCGGAGCGGGACCGCTACGAACTCGTGGACGGCTATCACCGCTACCTGGTCCTCAAAACCTCGAAGCGGATTTACGAACGCGAACGGGGACTGCTGCCCGTCGCCGTGATCGAAAAGGATCTCTCGAACCGCATGGCCTCGACCATCCGCCACAACCGGGCACGCGGCACGCACAACGTCGAACTGATGAGCGAAATCGTCGCCGAACTGACCCGGGCGAACATGTCCGACCAGTGGATCATGCGTCATATCGGTATGGACCGCGACGAACTGCTGCGGCTCAAACAAATCACGGGCCTTGCCGACCTCTTCGCCGACAAGGAGTTCAGTCTGGGCGATACCGACGAAGACAGCGTCGAAGAGATGCTCGAAGTGTAACCGAACCTACTCCGGAAGGACGACCGTTTCCACGGGCTGTCCCTGGATCCGGTCCAGCGGATGGGACTGGTAGGAGGTTTTACCGAAGTCGATCTGCGCAAGGTCTATGCAGCGGATCGTATTGTTATAGGCCGTTTTGTAATAGACCCGGCGATTGGTCAGATCGATGGCCGAAGTCCACTGCGTAGCGCTCGGGATGTCCGGACACTCCCCTTCGGGATGCTCGATGCCGATGGGCACATCGAAATTGTTGAGCAGGTGAAAACATTGCTGTACGGTTTCGAATCCGGTAGCACGCTGCGGAGCCGTCGCCCGATAAAAAGCCGCTCTCACGAAGCGCGACGGCGGCGTGGCGTCGCCCGGAAGACCGAGAAATCCGGAATTGCCGCCGATAGGACGCAGCGTGATGCCGCTCAACCGCCGGGCGGGAACGTCTCCGGGATAAAGGTTCACATAATTGTTCAGATTGGTGAGCTGCCACTCGAAACCGGGGGCATTGGTGAGTACGCCGACTTCGTTCTCGTAGAAATGCGGCACCCCGCCGACGATTTCCAGCACCACCTGCCGTCCGGAAGGCTCTCCGATACGCCAATGCACGACCGACGAAGGTTCCAGTCCGACGACCCGAACCGAGGCGATGGCCGCTTTCACCTGGTCGATGGTCGAGAACTGCGTCAGTATCCAGGCCACGAGTTGCAGATCGGCCAGCGTGCGGTTGCTCTGCGCCGGATCGTACTGTTCATAGCCTCCGTACTGCGGAAAGAAGAAAAGTCCGGCCGACAGTCCCGCTTCGTTGATTCCTTCGGCAATGAACTCTTTCTGCACGACGGCCAATCCCACCACGCCGTATTTGGATGTGAAGACCATGCCATCGGCTCCGGAAGGAGTAAAAGATCGCAGACGCTGACCTCGTGGGATGACGACATACTCGCTCTGCAAGACGCCACGCGCCCATTCGATAGTGCGGGATTGTACATAGCTGCCATCCGCAGCCGTAAGCGCGATGCCGGTACAAGCGATCGCCTGAAAAGCGCAGCCGCAAACCGCAGCCATACTAAGCAATACATTTTTTGTTTTCATAATCATCCGATTATCGTTACACATTTTTATAAATTCCACAAATTCTATGCAAAACTCCCATAGGACCAAATAAGGCAAATACGCCGCCGAATATCTCCGGAAACAGAGCCGGTTATCCAAAACCAGACGACAGCAACAAAGGTTGCGGCTACGGCTGTGTCAGCCACCACATACAACCACATGACAATCAGCCAAATAAAACCCGTCGGACGCACAGCCTCCTTATTCAACGTAATACGAATTTCTTGGATCAGACAAATTACAAACAAAAATATCGATATAAAAAATCGCCCGTAGTATTATGGGCGATTCGATTTGGCTATTCTCCAATGGCATAATTCATAAAGATCCGTTCCAACTCCGGGAGGTCTTTTCGGGCTGGGTCGTCTTCAGGTGTATTATGGACCAATTCGTCGATGCGACTATGCACCAACTCATATTCTTCTCTGTCCTTTATTACCCCGCGTTTGAGAATCTTTTCCAACTTCTTGAAATAAGCCTTCTCGATCTTTTCGGCACTTTCTCCGGTCGCTGCCTCGATACGTTTATAGATCACACGACGATATTCCAACGGATATTCGTTGATTCCTGCCATCATTTCTTTGTCCAAAGCTCGCAGTAAGCGCTCGTCCTTTTGTTCATAGGCATCATCAATAAGAATTATACTTTTTATTCATATTTTAGTGTATCAATTAAAACCGGAAAATTTTACCAACTGTGCCGGTATGCGTGATGATAGATAGCGGGTGTTATGCCCGAAGCCAGATCGGGATACAGATACCTTTGCTGATTTCGCTTGATATGGAGATCGTGCTTCCAGATGTCCCGACGAACATCCGGATGGAATAGGGTTCGTTCGTCGTATATTTGCGGTGAGATTTTATTACCTGCGTACTTTGATCGTGCCGCTCTCCGTGTCGAAGGTGACGAACGAATTGCTGAACAGCCGCTCGATGTAGCCGCTGCACGCCATATCCGGGGTCGGAAGGTAGCGCAGGACGGGTGGGTCGATCAGGGCAATCGAGTCGCAGAGCGAAAGGGCGATGTCCAGTTCGTGCGTCGAGAAGAGGATGCACTTGCGGTGGTCGTGTGCCAGCCGTCGCAGCAGCGTGCAGAGTTCGTAACGGTTCGGCAGGTCGAGGAACGAGGTCGGCTCGTCGAGCAGGATGATCGGGGTGTCCTGGGCCAAGGCCCGGGCGATCATTACCCGCTGGCATTCGCCGTCGGACATGCGGTCCATCGTTTTTCCGGCGAAAGCTGCCATGCCGACCAGTTCCAGCGAGCGTTCCACGATGGCTTTGTCCTGTTCCTGTACGCGTCCGATCCAGTTGGTGTAGGGGGCTCGTCCGAGGGCTACGACATCTTCGCACCGCAGGTTGGGAATGCGGACCCGTTCCGTGGTGACGAAGCTGACGGTGGTGGCCAGTTGCTGGGGTGAGAGCGTTTCCAGAGAGTGTCCGTCGAGCCGGATTTCGCCCCCCAGCCGTTCGCCGAGGCCGGCGATAGCCCGCAGCAGGGTCGATTTTCCCGTACCGTTGCGGCCTACGAGGGCGACCAGTTCCCCGGCGGGAATCGTCGCCGAGGCGTGTTGCAGCAGAATGCGGCGGCCGTAACCGATAGTAAGGTCGTTCAGTCGGATCATACGATGCTTTTGTTACGGATGACGACCCAGATGACGATGGGGATGCCCAATAATGCCGTGATCGTGTTGATGGGGAAGGTGAGGAGTTTGGCCAGTACGTCGCAAAGGAGCATCACCACGATACCCGTAAGGATCGAGGCCGGGACCAGAATCCGGTGGTCGGCATCGGCGAAGAGGATGCGGGCGACGTGCGGGACGGCCAGGCCGATGAATCCGATCGGGCCGCAGAAAGCGGTGACCGTACCGGCCAGCAGGGTGGTGGAGAGGAAGATCAACTGCCGCGAACGGCGGATGTCGAGTCCCATCGTGCGGGCGTAGTTTTCGCCCAGCAGGAGCAGGTTCAGAGGTTTGATGACCGCGACGGCCAGCACGAGTCCGAGAACGACGGCCGGAAGCAGCAGACCGAGCTGTCCGAGCGTAACGTCGCCGAGTGATCCCATCGTCCAGACGACGAAAGATTTGAGGGCGGCTTCGTTGCTCAGGTATTGCAGGATCTGCACGACGGCTCCGACACCCGACGAAAACATCATGCCCAGGATGAGAATGACCATGATGTCTTTGATGCGGCGGCTGACCGCAGCGATCAGCATCAGGATCAGCGCCGAGCCGATCCAGGCAGCGCCCGCAATGCCGAGGGTGGAAATTAGCGGGTGTCCCGTGAGGCCCAGAAGCGGAGCGCCCAGCAGGAAGATCGCTACGCCGAGGCTCGCGCCGGAGCTGATGCCCAGCACGTATGGTCCGGCCAGCGGATTGCGGAAGAGGGTCTGCATTTGCAGGCCGCTCACGGCGAGGGCGGCGCCGGCCAGCAGAGCGACTACGGCTTTCAGGAGGCGGATGTTCAGGATAATCTTCGTTGTGACGGGGTCGTTTCCGCTGCCCGTCAGTGCGGTGAGGATTTCGCGGATCGGGATGGGTACGGCTCCGACCGAGAGATCGACGACGAAAAGTACCGCCGCCAGAACTCCGAACAGGAGAAAGAGGATGCGCTGCCGCCGTTGCATCGGTTTAGTTCAGTTTTCGGTAATAGGTCGGTTCGGCATCCGTCAATTCCGGGTGGAAGATACGGATCAGATCTTGCAGAATCAGGTCCGGGTGTATGACGCCCGATTCCCAATAGTCGTTGCCGCCCGAGGGATTGGTGCGCCGGTTGTTGTTATAGACCCTTCCTTCCCGCACGGGGTGCGTATCCATGAATTTGGGGACGATCTCCGCCAGCTCCCTGAGCGATGCGGCGGAGCCGACGTTGATCCAGCAGTCGGACATTTCGGCCAGCCGGTATGCCTCCTCCGTGTCGATGGGGCGCGACTGATTGCCCGTGTCCTGGGTATAGACGTATTGTCCGCCTGCGTCGGCGATCAGCCGGGCGACGTAGCTCGAAGGCGGAGCCATCAGCCAGGAGTCGCCGTAGGGAGTGTTCAGCATGACGACGGGTTTTCGTTCGGCTTTCGCCGCGAGGGTTTTCAGGCTGTCGTAACGGAGGGGTATTTCGCGGAACACCTCTTCGCCCCGTTCGCGCATTCCGGCGATTTCCGCTACGGCCACGAGCCATTCGGCCTTGCCCAGCGGCGACTGTTCGAGGTACTCGCCCATATAGGCGTAGGGAATACCCAGTTCGCGGAGCTTGGGTTCCATGGCGCTGGCGCCGCTGACGCCGAACAGCAGCACGATGTCCGGGGAGAGCGAAAGCAGCCGCTCGTAGTTCATGTTGCCGTCGTAGCCCACGTCGCCGATCTGCTCCTTGTGCGAGGCGACGTAGGGGTTGCTGATGTAGTCGATGCCCGATACGCCGACTACCCGCTGCGGTTCGCCCAGGGCGTCGAGCATGGCGATGTAGGTCGAGGACATGCAGACGATGTGCCGGGCGTCGCCGTCGAGTACCTGTCCCGGAAAATCCGCCGGAGCCTGTTCGCCGTTGCGGGCGATGAAGAGCTGCGTTTCCTCGCCTTCGGCTCCCTGCCACGGGGCGTATGTCTTCAGTATCGTGCTTTTCATCCCTTCCGCTCCGAAAATTTCGAAGCCCGAGGAATAGGCGGGGGCGTAGAGGCTGATGTCGAAATCCCCGAGCGAGGCGGCGGATCGGTGGTGACAGGCGGTTGCGGCCGCGAGAATTGCCAGCAACAGGGTGTAAAGTAGGTTCTTCATCGTTAGGGAATACGCTGGTAGAATTCGGTCACTATATATTCTGGAGTTTCTGAAATCAATACCAACTCGCGTCTGTTCAGTGTATGGATCGTCGAAACGTATTTATAGGAACCCAGCAATACGAGGTACTTACCGGTTATTTCGTAATGGAGGGATCTGTTATGATATTCGTCATAATACATACCGTCCTGTGTGAATGTATAAATTTCCGGATATTCCGGATCGGTCTCGCGTTCGAAACTATTGTCGCTTTCGTCATTTTCGTCACTCTTTTTGTCGGCATACGTTGTTTTTTCCAGGTTCCATCTTCCGACGATCATCCGGGGATAGTCGTCCATATCGTTTTTGTCGCAGCCGCTCGGAAGCAGGTAGCCGAGTGCGAGAAGGATTAACAGCCAGAATTGTTTCATCGTCAGAGTTTCGTTTTCAGCCCGGTCGGAGTTTCGAGGGGCGGTGCAAAGTTACTGTTTTTTATTCCGTTTTCCCCATTTAGGGCGGATGTCGAGGAAAATCTCGTAGTTCAGCCGGGGCATCGGGCGCGAAAGTACCGATTGATACTCTTCGTTGAAGAGGTTGTTGATGACTCCTTTGAGCGAGAGGTCGGCCCAGCGGAACGAGAAGGCTTTTTCGAGCGAAATGTCGCTCATGAAGTAAGGCTTCACACGTCCGATCTTGGTCTTCATATCGTTGTCCGAGGTGGTGAAACGCTCGCTGTAATAGCACCATTTGTAGGTGAATCGCCACGAACGGTAGGTCAGGTGCCCCGTTACCGAAGCCGAAAATTCGGGGATGTAAACGAGCTGTTTGCCGATCGCCTTGTCGTACCAGTCCACCGGATCGCCGTGGTTGATCGAGGGAGTCCACGAGAAGTTGCCGTCGGCGCTCAACTGCCAGTCTTTGGCTAACTGTACGTCCAGCCCCGCTTTCACCTCCACGCCGTAGGCATGCACCTCCTTGACGTTTTTGGGCGTCCAGAATCCTTTGGCCGTAGGCAGCCAGACGATCCAGTTGTCGATGTAGGAGTCGAACCAGGTGGCTTCGCCCCGCAGGGTGTAAACTCCGTCGCGGCCCGTAGCGAACGACAGACCGGCGTCGTAGGTGAAGCCGTGCTCCTTTTTCAGGTCGGGGTTGCCGCCCGGCAGGAAGTAGAGGTCGTTCAGCGACGGGAAACGGTAGTTGCGCGAAATGGAGGCCTTGGCGACGAGGTTGCCGCGTTTCGAGATCAGATAGTCGGTGAAGAAGGCCGGAATGATCGGCGTCCATTCCGAGCCGAACATCTCTTCGCGCAGGCCTACCGAAAGGCCCAGACGCTCGGTGGGGCGGTAGCGGATCGACACGTATCCCGACAGTTCGATGCGGCCTTTGTCATAACCGACGGGCACTTTGGTTTTGTTGCTGTTGGGATCGGTCGGCTGCTGGTTATCCATCGGGATAATGTTTTTGTCGATGCTTCGTACCAGATGCTGGTGTGCCGAAACGGTTGCCGTGAAAAGCCACTTCTCCCCGAGGTAGTATTCCCCGTCCACCTGGCCGAAGAAGGTGTTGATCGTGCTGCGCGAGCGGATCATCTTCTCCATTTTCCCGTTGCCGAGCTCCCGTTCGTAGTCGTAGGCCATCCAGGTATGGATATAACCGGCTTTGACGCCCACTTTCCACTTTTTGCGCAGGTGATCCCACGAAAGGATGCTGCGCAGGGTTTGTTCGCGCTGTTGGTTCAGGTAGTCGTCGTTCTCCTTGTGATCGACCGACAGCATCGGAAGTCCCCGCTTCGAATTGACATACCAGGCCTGCAATCCGAAACGGTCGCCGTGTCCGGTATTGTAATAGACTTCCTGCAACGCGTGGAAATCGTGGTATGCACCGCTTTTGTTACGTTCGATCGGGTAGTAGGAGCCGATGATGTTGTGGTCGTCGTCCAGGATAAGCACGTTTTTATCGTAGTTTCTGTACTTGAAGTCGTTCGGCGAGGAGGAATAGACGACGCGTGTCGAAGTTTGCCAGTGGTCGTTGCCGTAGGTGAGGCGCAAAAACTCGTCGAAAGTCGAAAACGAGCCGACACCCTGCGTGTATTGCAGGTTGAAACCGTCCGCATCGGCAGGGCGCGTGGAGAGCTTGACTGCCCCGCCCAGGCCGCCGCCCGCCTCATTGACCGAAGAGGTGCCGTGCAGCAGCGAGGCGTCGTCGATGAAGTAGGAGGGGATCATCGAGAAGTCCGTCATGCCCAGCATCGGGGAGTTGATTCGCATACCGTTCCACGTCACCTGCGTATGCGAGGGTGACGTACCGCGGAACGCTACGGTCGAAAGGGTGGCGCGGCCGTACTGTTTGACGAAAATCGACGTGTTGAAAGTCAGGATGTCCGCCATCGAGAGTGCGATGTTTTCATGCAATATCGTAGTGTCGAGCTGGGTTTTCTGGATGCCGATCTCCTTCATCGGCCGCCGTGCCGTGACATTGACTTCGCGGATGGGAACGGCATACGAAGGATTGCCGTTCCACCACTCGCTTTTTTTGATTTTCTCCTCCTGTGCAAGCCCGGTGAGCGTTGTGAGGCACAGTACGATTGTCAATAGGTGTTTCATCATTTGGATTCGGCTCCGGTTTCGCCGTCGAGCATTTGTTGATACGTAGGGTTATAGCCGCAGTCCGTTACGCTCCAGGTCTGTTCGGAGAGTCGGGGAAGGACCTGCGTGAAGGTCGAGAAATCCGTTACCGACGAGAGGTTGCCGATGCGGATCGCCCCGGCAGCGGTCAGGGCAGAGAAATCGAGCGTTGCGACCGATCTGTTTTTGTAGGCCGTGTGTCCGACGCTGATTTCTCCCGCGACGCTCTGCAGGGAGGGGAAGCGGAACGCGACGGCCCGATCGGTCGATGTGTTCCAGGTGGATACCAGCATGCTGCCGTTTACCCGTTGCAGGCTCGGCAGGATGAATTCACCCGCGCAACCCGAAGGCATCGTGTAGAGGGCGTAGTCGTCTGCCGGATCATCCGAAACGGGCTCTCCGTTGCCGATGGTTTCCAGCAGCGGAAATTCGAGGGCGGTGAACGACGAGGCACCTACGTAGAACGAGAGCTGCCGGCCGATGTTTCTCAGCCGGGGAAACGAAGCCGAATTCGCTTCGCCTGCCTTGCCGCAGTTGCGGCAGAGAAGCGTTCCCCGCACTTCGACGAGATTCGGCAGCGAGAGCGTGAACGGGGCTTGCGATCCGCAATTTTCGATCGTGAGGTCATCGCAGCTTTCAGTCGGCAAAGAGAGTTCGGAAATATGCGTGAATCCGGCGATCCGCAGGGTGTCGAGGTTTTTGAACCCGGTGATTTCGAAAGGCATTGCTTCCGGTTGCGGCGTCAGCGACGAGGCGTCGATCCGCAGCGAGCCGCTGAAGTCGCCGCCCCGGAGTTCCGTCAGTCGCGTCGCGGCGACCAGACGCAGGTCGAGCGTACTGTTCGGAGAAAAAGTGCATCCCGAGAGATCCAGCACGCCTTCGAGCGACGACAGGTCTTCGATCAACAGGTCGCCTGAAATGGCTTTGAGCGCCGGAAGGAACTCCCCGAAATCCTTGATCGCGGGGAGCGTTGCCAGGCTAACGTCGCCGTCGAAACGCTCCGCTTTCGGGAAGGATAATGTTTCGATGGCCGGACACCCCGTAATTTCGAGCGATCCGGCGTCGGTGAGTGCCGGCAGCAGGACCGATCGCAAAATAGGGCAGTCGGTGACGGTGATGTTTCCGGTGGTTTCGATCAGCGGAAATTCGAACGTATTGGCCAGAGCGAGATGTTCGTAGCGAAGCGCTCCGGCCTGGGTCAGAACACCGAACGTGGTGCCCAGTCCCGATAACCGGTCGAAGCGGGAAAGGGTAAGCGTCCCGTCGATGCGTTGCAGTTTCGGAAAATACATCTGTTCACACGGGGCTTTGGCTTCGTCTGCGGTCGTTCCGATCAGCGTCATATTCCCGGCAACGGTGGTCAGCTCGTCGGCCGTCAGTTGGAGCAGGGCGTCCGACTGGAGGACGAAGTGCCCGGCGACGCTTTGCAGGGATTTGAAATCCGCCGTTTGCAGAGCCGTGCCGTAGACGCACAGGTCGCCTTTGATCTCTTTCAGGGCCGGGAGTGAAAGCTGCCTGAGCGTTTCGTTGGGATGGGCCGCGCTGCCGATCCGCAGCGATTCGCAGGCGGTCAGGTTTTCCAGTCCGGCCAATGTTTCACCCGTATAGGCGGCGGTGATCGTCAGGTCGCAGCGGACCGAAACGAGGTTTTTCAACCCGTCCAGATTCGTGACGGGGTTTTCTTCGTCCTCGCCTCCGATGGTGAGGTTGCCTTCGACGGTGTTGATTCCGCTCCGGGCGAAAGCGTCCACTTCGGCCTGCGTCCGAAGTGTCAGGCTGCCATCGGTCGCAATGTCGGTGCGCTCTACCGTATAGAGGTAGGTGCGGTCGTTTTGATTGTCGTAGGAGCTGACCAGAAACTGCCACTCCTGGTTCCAGTCGGCGACAGTCGCCGGGTCGGGGTAGATCGAGGCGTGCTCGCACAATTCGTAGGATACCTGCGCGTCTTCCAACGATACGTTGTAGGGGATGCTCACCGTGATCCGGCCGTCGCGGATGACGGCCGGGTAGGTGTCGGCGCCGGTAGTCAGCGAGAACGATACTATGTAGTTGTCGCTGCCCCAGGGCAGTTCGGTCTTCTCTTCGCTGCATGCCGTGCACAGTAGTGCGAGGCAGCAGATTATACCTGTTATTTTCATATTCCCGCCTATTTGCCCTGGTTGATGTTTTCGTCCGTAAATCCGAATACCTCCGTGGAGTTCTCTCCCAGCCAGCCGGCTTTGGCATTGACGCCGGTCTGTACCCGGATGAAGTCGATGTATTTGAGGTCGGCGGGCTGTCCGTTCTTATCGACCGCGTTCGAGATTTTGAAATAGACCTTCATGGCGCCTGCTGCGGCATTGTCGTCCTCCGAAAGACGGTCGTTGCCGAAATTGTCGGCGTAGCCCCAGTCGTATTCGCCATTGACCCAGTAGGAGCCGTTGCCCGACTGGTCGTAAGTGCGGCTCTTCAGGCAGGGACCGTAAAGCGTATAGCTATCCGTGCCGATCCACGCCGGGTAGTAGCTGGGCTGGTCGTGGTACTGTTTCAGGTAGTCGATCTTGCCCTTGACGCCCTGGTTGTCCTTCCATTGTACGTCGGCTCCCGAGTAGGTCGGCCGGTAATAGGTGACCGCGTAATCCTGAACGGTCTCCTCCTTGCCGAATTCCGATCCTTTGAGTTCGTACCATTCGTCGTCGGGCAGGGTGTTGCCGTTGGTGTCCTGCATCACATAGACGATACCCGGTTCGGACGAACCCTTGAAGGCGTTGCCCGTGATCGAGAAGTTATAGCCTCCCTTGTATCCGGACGAGGAGTTGTCGATGCTGTGGTCGAAGCCCACGACGATGTAGCCGCCCCAGCCGCCGAGCGATACCCAGGTGTTTTTCCGCATCCGTTCTTCGGCGTAGGCGACAGCTGCTTCGGGGCTGGTCTCCGTACCGGTGAATCCGCCCGAAACCAGTTCGTTGATGAACTGTCCCGGGGCTGGTGTATATTCGTACACCCGGTCCCACGTCGCGCTGCTGGCTCCCGAAGCCGGGCGGCGGTGCGACTCTTCTTCGCCGTGGCATTCGACGGTGAACTCCAGCGTAGCCCGGGTTTCATTGGTGCGCGTGATGCACTTCGAGAGGGCTACTTCGGGTTCGTCGGTGGTATCCGTTACAGTGAAAACGATCTTTTTGATCCCCGTTTCGGTCGGGGTATAGGTGTACGAGAGTTCTGTTCCGACCTCCTGTCCGTCGATCGTCCAACTGAATTTGGGGTCGGTGCCGTCCCAGATATATGGCCGCAGGGTGATCGTGCGGTCGAGCGATACGGTGCGGGTCAGACCGTCGTATTTGCGTCCGATCGGTACCGCCGTAGCCGATATCGCCAGCGCATCGACCACCTCCACCTCGATCGTCATTTCGTCCGAGCCGTCCTCGTTTTCCGTGCGCAGGGTGACTTCGTATGTTCCGGCGACCTCCTCGCAGAATTCATAGACGGCCTCATCGCCGACCGTTTCGGCTTCGGCGGCACCCGGACGGCGCAGCGTCCAGAGAAAGGTGCTGTTCTCGGCCGACTGTACGGTGGGCGCGAATTCGTATTTGCGTCCTTTCACGACCTCCAGCCCGTCGGTCTGCACGGGGAAGGAGATCAGGGGCGGCAGCAGCTCCTGCACCTCGACGAGAACCGTTTCGACGGTCGTGCCGTTCGGGGTGGTTACCTCCAGGTCGATGTAGTAGCCGTTGACGCCTTCGGATATTTCGTTGCCGGAGTCGAACCGGTAGGTGAGCTGCGGTTCGGTCGAGATGATCTTGCCCGTTTCTTCCAGTTTCCAGGAGTAAACGGCCCGATCGACGAACTGGTAGGAGGGCGTAATGGTAAACTCCCGGCCGACCTTGACGGGATAGACGGCCGGGTCGGTGTCGAACGTGATGATCGGCACCTGTTCGACATCGGTGGTGATGAGCTCGTCCTTGTTGCAGGCGACCGCCGTCAGAGCGAGCAATATGAAATAGATCCGTATTTTGTTCATGGATGATGATTCTTATTATATGATTAGCGCCAGCAGAAGGCGCCGGGGATGATCCCGACATAGAATTCGTCGAGCAGTTCGCCGTCGGGCGAATAGCGCAGTACGACACCGTTCTGCACGTAATCGATCGCGTCGGCGATATAGACTTCCGAATTGACGGGGTTGATCGTCAGTCCGTAGTAGAGCGTATTGTTGTAGGGAAGGAATGGTTTTACCGGAAACTTGTCGGCCGTTACCGGCAGGCGCCAGACCGCCTTGTTGATGAAGTAGAGCGTGTCGCGTCCGCCGTTGAGCTGCACTTCGGAGGGCCAGTCGCCGAATTTGAACTTGAACTGTTTCTCGATCTTGCGGGTTGCGGCGTCGATGCAGTAGAGCGATGGCGCCTCGTGTCCGTAGGGCGAACCTTCGTAGCCGCCGTCGGTCACCGTCCAGATCTTGTTGTACTTGTCCATGACCAGCGAGGTGGGCTGGATGCCCACGGTGATCTGGTCGCAGACCTTGTCGGTTTCGGTGTCGATCACCAGGATTCGGTTCTGGTACGACCAGCAGTTGGTGAAGACGTATTTGTCGTATTGCACCATCTGTTCAGTCGAACCGGTTTCGAAATCCATATCCGTTTCGACATAGCCGGTGATCTGGTAGGTCTTGGGATTGACGATGTAGATGCGCGGATCCCAAATTTGGGTGACGTAGGCTTTCTCGTCGCTCAGGAAATGGATGTAGCGGGGCGAAGTGAAGCCCGTGATGCGTCCCACCTCCTTGAAGGTGTTGATGTCGATCGCATAGATCACGCCCGAGTTGTTCACCACGATCCAGCCGATACCGTTGCGGATGACCATCGACTGCGCGACGTCGCCCAGCTTGATTCCGTTGGCCCGGGCGAAAATTTCGTTTTCGACATGTTTTCGTTCGGGGTCGTAATAGGAAAGCGAGGCATTGCCGTACATGAAATTCCCTTCGTTGGTGATGAAGAGCCCCTTGCCGGTCACTTCGTCGCCCGAACCTATGTTGTCGATTTCGAAATCCTCTTTCTCTATCGGACCGTAATCCATGCACGACACGGCCAGCGCCGCGCATGCACAGATTACGATTCCTCTTTTCAACCCATTGAACATAATTCTATTTGTTTATCCATTCGTCCGAGAAACGGTAGGCGAAATCCACGCCTGCCGGACTCGCTTTCTTCTGGTAGAAGCTCGAAAACTCCAGAGCATCGCTTCGCGATACGTCATAGACATGGACGGCGCTCTGGGTATAGGTCGATTTACCGACCCATAATTGTTCGGTCGTCGGGTGTACGCCCATGTAGCCGTAGATGATGTCGCCGCCCGAATGATCCGCATCGAGGTCTGCCGTGATGTAGTCCCAATTGACCTTGCCGGTTTCGTAGTTGTAGCGCATCGCTTCATAAGCGCTGAAATCCTGTTTGCCGATGAAATAGAGGTGCGGCTGCGTGAAGCTCGCGCACATCTGCACTGTCGGCGAGGCCGTACCCGTGCGCAGTTCGATCGGGTCGGGCAGATTCGTTTCCGAAACGACCTCGCCGTTCGCGTCCAACGCTACGATCATGGCCGGCTTGGTGAATTCCGTTGCGCCCGTCATTCCCGAATCCCCGGTAAATTCGCCCGTAAAGATAGCATAAATTTTTCCATCGTAACCCTTAGCGAGGTCTTTCACCTGGCGATTTTCGTAGGTGATCGTCTTGACTACCGCATCGGTCGCGGGATCCAGGACGATCACCGAATTGCCCCGTCCGGCGAAGACCTTGCCGCGCGAGAAGATCATGCGGGCCTTGGTCGCTCCCGTCTTCGTGAAGACGCCGAATGTACCCGGGATGTCGCTCGTACGGATGATATTGGTCTGAAGGTCCACGATGCGGATGCCCGAATGGGATTCGTTGTCGGCCGTGGAGTATTGGATATAGGCTTTTTCGGGACTTACGACCACGATGTGCTGCGGCCAGCAGAGGGTCGATTTTGAACTTTGGGTGGCACCCGTAGAGGTATCGACGTTTGCGTAGAACGGCATGTCGCGTGCCACGAGGCGTTTCATCGTGTGGGCATCGCAGACGACGAAGCGTCCGTCGCCGTTGAATGTGGTCCCCATGCTGCTTGTCTTGCCGTTTTGGGTAATGAAGTAGATCTTGCCGTCGGCCATGTACATATCCTGAAGGACGTTGCCGATTTCGTTGTCGTTGATCTCCTCGTAAACCTTTTCATGATAGCGCATGTGTTGGTCGAAATAGACGATCGTGCCGTTCTCCGAGGTCATGTTGCCCTCCATGAGCACGAACGTGCCTTCGGGATGGGTGAAGTCGAGCACGTAATACTCCTGCGAGAGGATCGGCTTGCCGTCGGACCGGATCGTTACGGTGTTTTCCAAATCCATTCCGTCGGTGTATTCCGCGGGAGGAGCGATCCGTAATGTGCGGCGTGCGATGTCGAAATCGGCCGTCCAGCCTGCCGGTGCCGATGTCATTTCGACCGTGGGAATCCATCCTTCGGCCGTCAGTGCATACGCTTCCGAAGCGCCGTATTTCATACAAACGGGTTCGTCCGAATCCTCCAGCCCCTGAATTTCGAGGCTGCCTCCGTCGCGCTTGGTAATCTCGGTCGTCAGGCGGTAGATACGGCCCGCTTCGAAATCGCGTCCGGTTTTGGTCTCGGTATAGACGCTTCCGTCGGCGAAGGTGTAGGTTACGTGTATTTCCTCTGCGCTGCAATCTGCCGGATAGACGACCGCTGCGGCGAATACGCTCGCGGCGCTGCTCGTCGCGGGCAGTTCGACACCCTCCTTGCCGAACGAAAGCGTTACGGCGTTGTTCGCATCGGTCGCATCGCTGAATCCGGTGCCGTCGAAGGTGCGCGTACCGGTCAGTACGGTCGAAGCGTCGGTCGCTGCCAGCGTGACGGAAACGAGCTTCTCCTTCACGTCCTGCGACCAGGGGTTGAACCAGACGTAAGCGGTGGCGTGCGAGAGGGTGAATCGTCCTTCGGAGTCGGTCGTGGCATAGCCGAAATCGCCGTTCGGTCCGAGTTGCAGTTTGCCCGGCTCCGCCTGGCGTTGTTCGGTCGGAACGACGGCTTCGGCGTCGGTGCCGGTCATGTTGTAATAAATCCGGTAGGGTGCATCCCCCGGGAGGTTCGTGAATCCGAAGTCGGCGACATTGCCGTCCGTTCCCGCTTCGGCGCTCTGTACGCCGCCTGCCCAGATTCGGTCGCCGGTGCTCCATTGAAATTGAATTTCGGTCCCGTCGCCAGGCACGAATTGGGTGCGGCTCGCGGTGCCGGAAATACCCGTGAGGGTTACCTCCCGTCCGGGTTGGAGACCGACTTCGGGAAGTTCCTCGATGTCCGAGGTGCAGGCCGCCAGGCCGAGTCCTGCGAGGATGTATAGTAATTTTTTCATGGCGATTCGATTAAATGCGGATGAAAATGCCTGCAATCCGGGGAGGATTGCCGACATTTTCACCGCGCGATCATTCTATTTTAGTGTTAGCCTTCCACATCGTATTTGAAAGTGAATCCATAGGCGTCGGTAGCCAATTCCGCCCACGAAGAGTCGGCGTAGGCGCCCGTACCGCCGACCGGATCGGTCGATTTGGGTAGGTGGATGACTCTGTTTTCGGCCGGGACATCTTTGCCTGCGTGGTCGTACCACGAACCGCCGAACGGACCGGTGCCGTAGTCGTCCTTCAGGGTCGGCGGCGTAGTCGAGCGGCAGGTGATGTCACCCAGCAGGGGACATGCGCCGCCCATGTAGCTCGTACCGGTGAAGCTGTAAGCATTGATCGTCTTCATATTCTTGCCGAACGATACTTTGGCCAGTTTGACGCATCCGGCAAACGCGTTTTGTCCGATCGTTTCCGTTGCATCGGGGAAGGTGATTTCGGTCAGTTCGGCGCATTTCTGGAACGCGTAGTCCGAAATGGTCACCACTCCGGTGCCGAGATCGATCGTCGTGAGGGCCGTGCAGCTCGCAAACGCGTTGCCGTTGATCTTCGTGACGGAATTGGGCAGGGTTACGGAGGTCAGTTTGGTGTTCTGGAACATGTAGTTGCCGATTTCGGTCACACCCTCCTCGACAGTCACGCTGACGAGCGATGCGCAGGAGTCGAAAGCGTTCGATCCGTAGCTGATGCCTTTCAGTAGCGTTACCGAGGTCATGCCCGTTTTTTGGAAAGCGGCCGAAGAGGTCGCCGTGACGTTCTGCGGGAATACGATGCCTGCGAGGTTCGCATTCGATTTGAACGAGTTAGGGAAGGTTTCCGATTCGTAAACGACTTCCGAGAAATCCACCGTAGCCGGAGCTGCGAGTGCTTTCACGGCATCCGCTACGGCCTTCATCTGTTCTGCCGTCATCACCGTATTGTCACCGACGGTCTTAACGTACAGCGTGGCGAACGTGGACGGGATCTCCGAACTCCAGGCATCCGAGGCTGTCGCGCGGTAGTAAACGCCTTCGCTCAAGTAGTCGGGGCCGAGCGCCTCCATCGTATAGCCGCTGGCGGCCGTGGTCCAGGAGGAGTAGGCTTCGACCGACGCTACGTGGAACGTTTTGGAGCCTTGTACCGAAGTACCCGCGCCGGAGAAGCTGTCAGCCTGTACCGCAGGGGCCGTCGTCGGTTCCGCATAGACGTCTGCGAGCAGTACGGCGTTTTCGAAGGCCTTGCTGCCGATCGAGGTCAGCGTGTTGCCCGAGATGGTCAATTTGGTCAGTTTCGACCAGTTCGCAAAAGAACCGGTGCCGATCGTGGCGATTGTTTTCGGGATGGTCAGGCTCTCGATCGCGTTGTTCGTTGCGAAAGCATTGTCGCTGATGGCGGTGATGCCAGCGCCGAATTTGATAGAGGCGATGTTCGGGTTGTTGCTGAAGGCTCCGTCGCCCAGCGTGGTAACGTTGTCGGGCAGGGAGAGTGCCGTCAGGCCGCAGTCGGCGAAAGCGCGGTCGCCGAGGGTCGTCACACTGGTGCCCAATGTCAGGGTCGCCAGTTTGGAGCAGCCGTCGAAAGCGCTCGTACCGATCGTTTCGATCGACTTGGGGATGGTGACGGTCGTGATCGAAGTACAGCCTGCGAACATTTCGGCCGGGATGGTCGTTGCCGAACCGAGGGTGATGGCCGTGAGTTCGGTACAGTCGCGGAAGCTCTTTTCTCCGAGTGTCGTGGCGTAGATTTTCGCCGAGGTGAGACCCGTGCCGGCGAACGCCTCGGTTCCGATGTTTTCGATCGCAGATAGGCTTGTTTCGACGAGTGCGCTACACCCTTTGAACGCTTTGTCGCCGACGGTTTTAACGCTCGACGGCAGGGTGAGGGATGCCAGCGCTGTACATCCTTCGAACGTGCTTTCGCCGATGATTTCGACACCGGTCGGAACGGTCGCCTTGGTCAGGGCCGTACAGCCTTTGAAGGCTCCGGCTGCGATCGATGCCGTATTCTCGAAGAATTTGATCGTGCCCAGTTTGGCGTTGCCGGCCAATCCTGTCGGGAACTCCGTGACTTCGAATTTCGCCATGTTCAGATCAAGTGTCACGGGAGCGGACTGTGCCGAGATTTTGGTGATGACGGTATTGAACTGGCTGGCGGTAAGGGCTGCATCGTCGCCTACGGTGCGCACATACAGTGCGGTGAATGTCGCGGGCAGGGTCGGAACCCAGTCGGCCTCGCGCGAAGCACGATAGTAGATGCCGTCCGTCAGTTGCTGGTCGTTGATGTCCTGCAGCGCATATCCCTGCGAGGTTACGTCCGTCCAGGCCGTTTCATAGGCATCGTAGGATGCAGCCGGAACATAGAGGATTTTTGCACCTTCCACTTTGCTGCCGGCGCTGCCGAAAGCGGAGTTTCCCAGCGAGGGTACATTTTTGGCCCGGCAGGTGATTGTCTGCAGGTTGTCTGCCATAATGAATGTGTTGCGTCCGATCGAGGTCACCTTTTCGCCCAGATCGATCGAGGTGACGTTGGCACAGTTCCAGAAGGCGTAATTGGCAATCGTGGGGATATCGATAATAATGCGGGTGAAGGCGCTGCAACCGCCGAACGAGCGCTCGTCGAGCGATTTCAGCGTTTCGGGGAAGGTTACGTCCTGCAACTTGCCGCAGTTGTAGAAAGCGTCGTTGCCGACAGTCTCCAGCTTGGAGGGCATATTGATCGTCGTGAGGGCCGAACATGCGTTGCACAGGTTGGCCGGAATTGCAGTCAGTGCATCGGGAAACTGTATGCGTTCCAGTGATTTGCAGTTCTTGAATACTGCCGCTTCAACCGAGGTCACGCTTTCCGGAATCGTGATCTCTTTGAGTCCGGTCGCTTCGAAAGCTTCAGTTCCGATGCTCTTCAGTGTCGAGGGCAGGGTTACATCGGTCAGAGCTGTGCAACTGTCGAATATGAATCGTGGAATTGCCTCCACACCTTCGGGAATTACGACCGATGTCAGCAATTTGCAGCCGTAGAACGCATAGATGTCCAATGTGCGCACCGAGGAAGGAAGCTCAATGGATTCCAATTGGGAACATTGCCGGAAACAGTTCGCTCCGATGGCTGTCAGTCCCTCCGGAAGAGTTACCCGTTTCAGGTTCGTACAATTGTAGAAAGCGCCGGAAAAGGAGTCGGACGCGGAAGTCTGGATATTACGGGGCAGTGCGATCTCCTGGAGATTGGTCTTGCGGGCGAAGTCCATCGGAAATTCGGTCGTGGCGAAGGTAGCTTCACCCAGGTCGATGACCGCACCGTTTGCGAGGTTGCCTGCAATCGAGGTGAGCTCTTCGGCCGAGAGGGTCGATTCGCCCAGGGTAACGACTTTCAGGTAGCCGATCGGCTCGGTCGGCAACTCTTCCGCAACACCGGCTTCGGTCATGAAGAATGCGCCGGAACTTTTGCAGTCGGACTTGGCGATCTGTGTCGAGAGGCGCAGCGTGTGGCCTGGGGTAAGCGTTTTGCCTGATTTGGTTTGCAGATAAACCGAACCGTCGGCGAATTTATAGACGATCGAAACCGTTGCCGTCGAAAGATCGGCGGGGTAGAGCACCATGGCGGCGAACACGTCGGTATCGTTGCTCTGTGAAGGCAGGGCGACACCCTCTTCGCCGAACGACAGGGTGACGGACGAAGAGCCTTTGCAGTCGCCCAGCTTTCCGTCGGCGAAAGCGGCTTCGCCGGCGATGGTCTGACCGTCCGATACGCTCAAGGTGATCGAAAGCAGGTTCGAGGTGACGTCGCTCGAATAGGTGTCGAACCAAACGTAGGAGGTCGCATGCTCGAGCGTAAAGGTTCCGTTTTGCGCCGTCGCATAACCGAAGTCACCGTTTTGGCCCAGGTTCAACTCTCCGGCTGCTTGCTGTGTCTGCTCGGCCGGAATCAGGGCTGTTGCGGCTGCCGGGCCGGTCAGGTTGTAGAATACGTCGTACGTGTCGGCCGTTTCGAGGGATTCGAAAACGAATGTCGCCTGGCTGCCGCCTTCGGCGATGGCTTCGCTTCGGGTATTGCGTGCCCAGATGTAGTCGCCGGCGCTCCAGAGGAACGGAACGGCTCCGTCTTCGGCTCCGCCGAAACCGGTGCGGGTGCCCCGGCCGGAGAATCCGGTCAGTACGACCTGCGTATTTCCGTCAGGAGCAGGGGCGATAGGTTCTACGTCCGCATCTTTCGTGCATCCTGCGAATGCGAGCAGGAATGCGCACAATATGTATAAGTAGTTTTTCATCGGTAATCTCCTTTTTATCCGTTAGTTCCACTCTTCCCATTCGCTCGATCCGGCGCCTGCGCCGCCGAGGATTTCATCGGTGGCGAGTACCTGAACCTTGGCTATGACCGTTGCGGTAGCGCCTACGGCTACGACGGATACTTCACCCGAGGTTTCGGCATATACGTTCTCCTTGGCAGGGGCTGTGATGGTCAGCACATCGCCTTCGAGCCAGGCGCGCCAGCCGTCGGGTTTGGCGATGGCGAGGTTTTCAACGCCTTTTTGGGTAACGGCGAGGTCCTGCGAAGCGCCGAATTTCAGCGTCAGCGATGTGCGCTCGATGACGAAATTCACCTCCTTGGCTTTGGGCAGAACGATCTGATCGCCGTTGGTGAGCGTGAAGGTTACGTTGTCATCGTCCTGTACGACGCTTTTGAAGAAAGAGTCGCCGTCTTCTCCCTTATCGCCGTTCGCACCGTCCTTACCGACCGCTTTGATCGGCTGTCCGTCTTCGCCTTTGATGGTTTCGCCGTCGATCTCCCAATAGCCGTCCTTGTTGATGGTCGGGGTTTTACCGTTTTGGCCCGCAACCGGAATCTTGTTCTGGTCATCGTCGAGCAACCACTGGTCATCGCCGCCCAGCGTCCAGTAGTAGATGCCTTCGAATTGCGCGATGCCGATGGCCGGAGCCGCTGCGCCGTCCTTGCCGTTGTGCAACGTGATGGTCTTGCCGTCGTTGAAAGTGATCGTGCAGCTTCCGTCTGCGGCTTCGGTGTAGTTGGTGATGAATTTGTTTTCGTTCAGGGCGTCGATGATCGTTTTGAGCGAATTGACCTGTTCCTTCATCGAAGCGATCTCCTGTTTTAGGTTTTCGATCTCCTGGCGGATTTCGGTGTCGTCGTACTTGTCGTCCGAACAGCCCCAGGTCATTGCTGCGCAGCAGGCAGCGAGAACTAACAGCGTAAAGAATTTTTTCATAATTTAAGAATTTGATTTATTGGTTGAATTTTGTTTTCCATGTTCCGCAGAATAGGCAGGCTGTATCGGAACCCGTCGGTTCGGAGGAGGGGCATTGTGCTGCGCCGAAACGACGAAGGCGTCCGCCGGAGGAAACGAATGTCCGTTCCGGAGAACGCCTGAAGCGCAGCCCGGCGAAGGCCGGGTAGAGTGAGCGCATGTCACGCCCGTTGAAATGTCAGCCGTAAAATAGCCGTAAGTCATCGATACTCCTGTCGTTTAGTCCTGTTCGGAACTTACACGCGAGGGTACAGAAGAAATACATGGAAAAATAGCGCGCCGAAGACTATCTTGCACGATTTCGACCCGAAACCCGCGGGTGTAAATCCTGATTGTCAAGGCAGGTCTTCTGACTCGTTTCCTCCGCAACGCCTTCCCAGCGATATAGCCAGTGGCAAAGAGTGCGCGAAGTTGCCCGGTCGGGGGCTGAAACTCACAGCAGCAGGTACTGTCGCCGATTTTCACGGCATTCCCTATTAATCGGCTTGGAAAAGTGACTCCAAGTCCGAACCTTGCGGGTGCAAAGATATTGCTTTTCCGGGATTATTCGCAAACGAAATCGGAAATAAATTTCAATGAATTTTGTAATTCATTGAAAAACATGGTTTTGTTAAACGACTATTTGCGGAAGATGAAATAGACGGCCAGAATCAGGCAGACGAAACCCGCCAGGTGGTTCCACCGCAGGGTGTCCGATTTCATGAAGACGACGGCGAAGACCGTGAAGACCAGCAGGGAGATGACTTCCTGGATCACTTTGAGCTCCCAGATCGAGAAGGGGCCTCCCAGTTGGGAGCTGCCGATGCGGTTGGCCGGGACTTGGAAACAGTATTCGAACAGGGCGATGCCCCAGCTGAGCAGGATGATGGACAGCATCCCGAAGCGCTCTATTTTGGATTTGAAAGCGATATGCCCGTACCAAGCCAATGTCATAAAGGTATTGGAAAGGATCAGCAGGGCGATGGTGGCGAGGGCACGGCTCATAATAGCAGAGTATTGAGATCGGTTATCGAGGCGAAATCGTCGATGACGACATCGGCCTCCGTTTGGGTTGCGAGCGTATGACGGGGTAGAGTCGTTGCCAGGGCCACGATGCGGCCTGCTCCGGCCCGGCGGGCAGCAGTGATGCCGACCCGGGCATCCTCGAATACAAGGCATTCGGCCGAAGGCAGGTGCAGTCCTTCGGCCGCCAGCAGGTATATTTCCGGGTCGGGCTTGCAGCGGGTCACCCGGTCCCCGCTGACGATGCAGGAGAAATAGTCCGCGATACCGCAACTGTCGAGGACGAAATCGACGTTCTCGCGGCAGCCTGACGAACCGACGGCGCAGCGGATTCCGCGACGGCGCAGCTCTTCGAGCAGTTCCACGAGCCCCCGTACGGGGCGGATTTCCGGAGCATAGACTTCGCGGTAGATGGCTTCTTTCTCCTCGCCGAGCGCTTTCATTCCCTTTTCGCGGATGATTTCTTCGGGCAGGATCAGGCGCATGATGTCGTCGTTGCCCATGCCGAAAGCCGACTGCAATTTGTGCTGCCAATCTTCGACGCCGTAACGCTCGCAGAATATCTCGAATGCCTTGACGTGCGCCTGGGTATTGTTTACCAGTACGCCGTCCATATCGAACAGGACTCCCCGTATCATTTTGTTGTTTTTTACCGCGCAAAAGTAATCATATTTCCGGGAGTTGCCGCCGAAACGACCGGGAAATTGCAGCGTAGCACTTCGAGGCGGGGCCGTAGTCTAAAATGGCGATTGTAGCTTTTTAGTACCCTTTCCGACGATCGCGGCATCGAACTCGAGGTCCGTTTATTGCGGCTTGTGGCCGCATCCGTAATTCCGATCCTCTCCTGAATCCCCTCTTCAGAGAGGATTTGGACGCTGCGTACCTGAAGAGGTACCTAATATATACTCACGCTTAAAATTTGAGGTTAAGACTGAAATTGACCGTGAAGGTCGGGATCGACAGTCCGGGGACGGCGCGGTGATGCGTCAGACGCCAGATGCAATCCACGCGCAGCAAACGGAAGATGTTTTCGATGCCGAAGCCGGTTTCGAGGTAAGGATGTTCGACCGATGACATTCCTGCCGGAAAGAGCATAACGGCTTTCGTATTCGGAAGACTGCCGTCGTTGCGGGCCGAGAGAGTGCCGTAAACTCCTTTGAAAACAAAGACTTCGCGCCAGTTGAGTTTTTTGAGGAGCGGTACGCGGCCCAACAGGAACCCGTTGAAGTGGTGTTCGTAGAAGAACGAAATCCAGGCGTCCGACGAGAATTCGTAGAAATTCATGCACGAGAAGGCGTAGCGGTCGTAAAAATAGGTGCCGTTTCCTTCGTGCAGCTTCAGCAGCAGGTAGGGAACCTTGCCGAAGATCTTGCCGCCTTCGAGCATGAGTTGCGAGTAACCGATCGGAGGCAGATTGAGCCGGTATTGCATACGCCCTTCGAGCCGCAGGTAGTCGTAGCTGGCGGGTAAGATTCCTTTTTTTGCCCCCGTGAAGTCGAAGGAGAAAATCGGGTATTTCGAACCCATGTGTCGGACCTCGAACGGCATGCGGACGATCGTTTCGTCTTTGGACAGCCGCAGCCCGATCCGTATCGAAGCGTCGTTGATGCCATGCAGCGAACGCCCGTTGGGCAGGATCATCGGTACGTAGCGGTTCGAGGAGATGTGACGGCCCCGCAGCTCGAACGAACTGCTGATCCCGTGCAGCCACTCGTGTTCGTAGAGGGCGATCCCTTCCTCGATAGTCGAAAGCCGCGAGGTGCCGCCTCGGGAGAAGATCGAGCTTAGGATGTTGTTTTCCGAGAGGGCGCTGACACCCGAGCTGAGCTGTATCGCGTCGTTGCGGTAGGTGACCGTCAGTTTGCGCAGCAGTTGTCGGCGCAGCATCAACTCCACCTCCGCAGCTCCCTTGAAGTCCTCGTCGCGGGTGCCGTAAGCCAGGTAGGTCGAGAGCCGTACGCGGCGGCTGAACTCTTTGGTCGTGCGTGCGCCTATCTGGAAACGGGCGCCCTCCAGTCGGTTGAAGCTGATTACTTTGGAGTAGGGACCTATGCCGACGTATTTGGTGTTGTAGTAGCCTCCGATGATAGTATTGAGGACGGTGTATATGTTTTTATAGAGGGGGACCTGCTGGATCGAATCGACCATTTGATAGATGGCCTTTTCCTTTTGGGTGAGGGTGTAGGGACGCAGCGAGTCCCATTCGACCCGCTTGCCCGAAATGGCATCGTCCGAGAGGATCACGCTGGCCGACGTACCCAGAACCTGTTTGGGAATCGGCGTGTCGAACTTTACGTCGGAATAGGTTACCTCGCGGCTGCCCAGGAAAGCGATCATCTTCGAGGAGTCGGATTTGGTCAGCGTAAAATCGGCGGTCATCTTCTCCCGCTGCGGAAACCACAGCGAGTCGGCCGTCAATCGGTTGTCGGCTTCGATCGCCAGGTGGCGAATCCAGTTTACATTGACTCCTTTGGCCATTTTTACGCGGGCCGAGCGCAGTGCGTAACTCGCCGAGTCGATATTGACCTCGCCGTCGAGTACCGGGGTGGCGACACTTTTGGGGTGAAACCGGATTTTGTAGGTCTTGCGCCCCTCCACGTTCGTACTGTCCACCAGAAAGTATTTGTAGAATGAGCGTCCCGAGTTGGAGAGGGGGCTGGCGAACTTCACGCCGAACAGGTCGATGAAGTTTTCGTAAAGATTCACGTCGGCGTGCAGGTGTCCGGTGAATTGCGCCAGCACGCTGTTGTCTTCGATACCGGATATCTGGCTGGCGCGAATTACCTCGCGGGCGACGGACGGCGTGCGGCTGTGGTAGTAATCCGCCGCTGTTTCGGAGATCATCACGGGCAGGTAGGGCTGTCCCGTGACGGACGAGGTGTCTAGGTGCTCGAAGATGAAACCGAAATTCTGTTGGAGTTTTTTGCTCCGGAATTCCCGGATATTGGCCAGTCCGAGTTCCATTTTCGTATAGGTGCGGCAGATGTAGCGGTCGTACTCCTTGGAGTCGTTGTATTTTTTGTTGCGGATAATGCCTTCGAGGATCGGATGGGCCGGATTGTCCCCAGGGGTAATTACGACGCTTTCGATTTCCAGGTGCGAAGGAGTGAGCCGGAAGTCGATTTGGTTGTAGCCCCCGACGTGGACCGGACGTATCTGAGGTTCATAACTGACCATTTCCGCCCGGATGTAGCTCGACGTGTCGCGGCTTTCGAGCGAGTAGAACCCTTCGTCGTCGGTGGTGATGCCGGTGGTCGTACCCGGGAACAGGACGACGGCGTAGGGAATCGGCTCGCCCGTCTGTGCGTCCGTGACCGTACCGCGCACCCGGGTGTTCTGGGCGGCGCAGGGGGCGTACAGAAATAGTCCCGCAAGAGCGAGGAGTATGCCGCAGAGTCGTTTCATCGAAGCCTTTCCGGAATGTCGTTTTGGATTTTCCTAAAATATAAATATACCCAAAAATACAAAGATTTTACCGGACTGTCAAAAATTATTATTTTTGCCGATCCGGATGGAACTACTTTCTGCGGAATGAAACATGGGAACGTCAAAATAGAAAAGACCAATGCGGCCCGTCTGCTCGACCGAGCCAAAATCGCCTACGAATTGATCCCGTATCGGGTGGATGAGGAGCATCTGGCCGCGACTCACGTGGCCGAACAGCTCGGCGAAGATGTTGCTGCGGTTTTCAAGACGCTCGTGCTTCGTGGTGATCGGACGGGCCATTTCGTCTGTGTCGTCCCTGGAGATCACGAGGTCGATCTGAAAGCTGCCGCTCGCATTTCGGGTAACAAGAAAGCCGATCTGATTCCCGTCCGGGAGTTGCTTCCGACGACCGGATACATCCGGGGCGGCTGTTCCCCGATCGGGATGAAAAAACCGTTCCCGACCTTTTTCCATATTTCCGTTTTGCAACACTCCGTCATTTATGTCAGTGCGGGAGTTCGGGGATTGCAGATCCGGATCGCTCCACAGGATCTGCTTCGCTTCGTCGGGGGCGAAACGGCCGAAATCAGCCGTCCGTCGTCTGTGGCGGCGGAATAAGATCCGTAATTCTTTTTTGCTATTCGATCCCTTTCTGCGGGTCGGCGGAATTGTCGTGTTGTCGAAGCGACCGCCGGACCGGTATTTCGGAAACGATTCGTTATTTCTCTTTGGGTGCCGGTCTGGTTTCGCCCTTGAGTGCCGGAAGGGAGATGCCGTACCGTACCGCCAGAATCCGAATGAGGATCACCGAGCAGGCGGCGATGAACTGCGTGGGGGCCGCCGGCAGGTCGAGATACATACAGAGATAGTAGATCAGTCCGCCGCAGATGCAGGCGATGGCGTAGATGTCTTTGCGGAAAATAAGGGGTACTTCGTTCAGCAGCACGTCGCGCAGCATACCGCCCGCCGCACCGGTTAGCGTACCCATGATGATACCCACCCACATCGGATAGCCGACGGCTATGCTTTTCTGAATGCCGACGACGGTGAAAAGTCCCAGTCCGACGGCATCGAAAATGAAGAAGGTGTTGTTGAGCCGGATCACGTATTTGCGCAGCCCGACTACGAACAGGAAGGCGAATCCCGATACGACCAGGTAGGAAACGTTCTGCATCCAGAAAGGGGGCAGGCCCAGCAGCAGGTCGCGCAGCGTACCGCCGCCGACGGCCGTGACGAATCCGACCACATAGGCTCCGAACCAGTCGAAATGTTTGGCCGAAGCGAGCCGGATGCCGCTGATGGCGAATGCGAAGGTACCGACATAGTCGAGAAGGGTGATGAAATTCATGATGTTTCGATTTTTCGGCCGCAAAGGTAGTAATTATCTCGCCGGATTATCGATAACGACGAAATAAATTCGATAGCTGCGACCGGGCTGCCGATTTCTGTTTTCTGTTACCGGCCGTATGATACGGGGCGGAGGCGTTTCCTGCGGGTCTTTGCGGAATTTTCCGGCAAGGAGTGTTCGGGTTCCGTTTTTTTTCGTACTTTTATGCGGCGTAAATTCGGCTCGGAACGGTGGTTTTACTTCTTCATTCCGGTTCATTGGTTTGCTTTTTCATGTTACTTAAATATTTCCCACTATGAAATTTTTTATCGATACAGCTAACCTGGCCCAGATCCGGGAAGCTAACGAAATGGGTGTGCTCGACGGGGTGACGACCAATCCTTCGCTGATGGCCAAGGAGAACATTCGCGGTGAGGAGGCCTGCCGTCGCCATTACCTCGAAATCTGCTCCATCGTCGATGGCGATGTGAGCGCCGAGGTGATCGCCACCGATTTCGACGGTATGGTCCGCGAAGGGGAAGCGTTGGCGGCCTTGCACGAGAATATCGTGGTCAAACTCCCGTGTACGGCCGACGGTATTCGTGCCGTGAAGTATTTCGCAGGCAAGAATATCCGCACCAACTGCACGCTGGTCTTTTCCGTCGGTCAGGCTCTGCTGGCTGCCAAGGCCGGTGCGACGTATGTGTCGCCGTTCGTAGGTCGTCTGGACGATATTTGCGAGAATGGGGTGGCTCTCGTCGCCGAGATCGTGCGTATGTATCGTTACTACGGTTATGATACGCAGGTGCTGGCGGCATCGATTCGGCATACGCAGCACATCGTCCAGTGTGTCGAGGCGGGGGCCGACGTGGCGACCTGCCCGCTTGCGGCGATCAAGGGTTTGCTGAAACACCCGCTGACCGACATCGGTTTGGCGCAGTTCCTGGCAGATCACGCCAAGGTGAATTCGTAGGGAGGCGGCGTTTCCCGTAATGGAAAAGCGATGCCGATGATCGAAAAATCATCGGCATCGTCGTTTCGTATTCGGGCCGGAATCCGATCAGATTTCCAGCCCCATGATATAGTCGTTCATGTAGAATCCGCCTCCGATTTCGAAATCGCCTTCGCACAGTTTGCGCATACCCATCCGTTCGTAGAATTTTACGGCTTTGTTATGGCGATTTACGTGGAACTCCATCCGGCAGGGAGCCGGGTGGAGCTGTTTGATGTGTTCGATAGCCTTGCGGAAGAGGAAGCTCCCCGCGTGCACACCCTGGAATCGGGGCAGGATGTAGATTTTTTGCAGGATGTAGAGGTCCTCCGCTTCGGGTTGGACAGAGAGATAGCCGCAGGGAGTGCCGTCCTTGTAGGCGATGTAATATACGTGCCCTTCGGCCATCTGCCGCCGGAGGTTTTCGGGGGAGTACATCCACTCCATCATGTAGTCCAACTGTTCGGGCGAAAGGATGGTTTTATAGGTGTCGGGAAATGCGACGCAGGCCATCTCGCGTATCAGTCCGCAATCTTCGACGGAGGCTTTTCTGGCAGTAAACATAAGGTGTTCGATTCGATTTCGCTCTTGCAAATATAGTGAAAGCCAGGAGAAACCGGGAACTTGTTCCCGGTTTTCTGAGGCGCATTCTATCTAGAATATGTTCAAAGATGGTGATTCTGGTAGTCGGAGAGTTCTGTTTTTGTCGCGATAATTTGTCGGGCTATATAAGACGGATGTCTGGATAATAACAGATTAGACCAGGATTGGTAATATAAAACTTCTACAACCCCTCCTCGACGGTTTTCCGATTCGGATCCTGATACCGTTTCCCTTTTCCGAAGTGGAAATCGACTTTCAGCAGGACACTGTTCCAACTGCTTTTAGTATATCCTATGGTATTTTCTCGGAGAACACTATTGTCAAGCGTATGGGAATGGGTCTTCGGGTTGATGAGGAAATTTGAGCAGAAGGCGGAGAACGCCCAGTCTTTGTATTTGTACTGTACTCCGATTGTGGAGGTCAATTCCTTGCGGTACTGCCAGGGTAAGGACATGGCATCGACAGGGATCGATCCCGAATAAAAAACAGAAAAGTTCTTGTAGTTGAAATTCAATGAATAACCCAGCGGTATCTGGGGCTGGTCGAACGGTCCCAGAATTTTCGAATCGATTTTCGTATGGATGAATCCTCCGTTTAGCTTCAACACCAATAGATTGCCCTTGAACGGGCTGATCCTCATGCTGCAATATACGGTATGCCTGCTGTACGAGTTATCATTGACCGGAGCGTATGCGATATACGGCAGTTCGTATTGGTAGTAGTAATTGATCGGATTTTTCATGTATAAATAGTCATACGATAAATTGACGTTCAGCCATTTGTTATGGAAAATCACTGCCAGCATGGTTTGATTGGCCCGGCAACTGGTCAGGTCCGGATTTCCGTGCATAACGATGTTCTGGTTCTGGAATGAAGTTACTCCGCTAAGTTGTCCCAGCCCCGGCGGCATATTGGCTTGTGTGAATCCGGCTTTCAGCATGAAAGAGGGGGAGATGCGGTAGCCGATGTCCGCACGCGGGGTGAAAACCCATTGCCAGACCTTGTTTTCGGCTGTTTTTATGCAAGATCCCGTCACTCCGAGAGAAAAACGGTAGGAGAAGCCTTGTCCGATCTTTCCGGTGATCTCTCCGGCGAAATAATTTTTCAACTGACTGTCGGTTTCGTTGGAGAGGCCCGAGGTGTTGTCTATTCGATATTTGGCCGCATCGTAGTAGAAATAATCTCCTACCGAAATCGCCAGCTTGTCAAACTTTTTGGTATAGAGAGCCTGTCCGTTCACCTAATAAGAATCTCCCTTCAGATCGAGAAAATCTTCGAATACGGGCGTATCTTCCAACAATAGATCGTATTGATTCCGGTAGGTATTGGAAGAAGAATTTGTATATCCGCCTCCGAGAGTCAGCATCAGTTCGTTTCGGTTGCGGAATTGTCTCCAGAAATACAAATCGACGTTCGGTGAGAATGATTTGGACTTGCGGTCGGATATTCCGTGGCGATCCGATTCGTTGTCATCCTGCAAAAAGGCAAGCTGCGAGTTTTCTTTTTTGGAACTGTTCCCGTAGCTTGGAGAGAAACTGACTTGAAAAACATATTTTTCCGCAACCTGGTTCGTATATTGAACGCCAAGGCCGGTGCCCCATGATTTGCTTTTCGCTTCAGACTCTTCCTTTTGTCGAAAATCCGTATCGTCGATTGCGTATTCCATCTCTTTCAAGGCGTACTGGCCGTAGGCAGAGCCATGGCTTACTTGGGCTGTGAACGCCCACTGATGCCGGCCCCGATTATACCGCAGGTACAGATAATCTCCGAATGAGGCAGAGGTTACGTAGTGTGTCAGATTTATTCCTCCGTATATTCCGTCTGCGCGTTTTTTCGTGATGATGTTGAGAACTTTATTGCCGTTGCTGAGGCCGAATTTGATAGGCGGCAGGTCGTAATACTCCATTTTCCTTACCTCTTCGGGATGGATGGTTTTCAACTCTTCTTCCGATGACGCGATTCCATTGACAAGAATCGTAACCCCGCCTTCACGTGTCGAAAGCCGATCCGATACACGATTGATTTGAATCTGCGGAATCTTGTTGGTCAGATCGAGACTCGTGACCGCCGCCTTCCGGTCTTCATTGGTGATGGTATATACCGTCCGGTCGAAATAGCTGGCCGTGTTGTTGGCCGTGACGACCACCGCATCGATCTCTGCGACATCTTCGGACAGGACGTAATCCCGGACGACCTCCGTCATGCCTATCGAAGGCTTGCGAAGAAGCACCGTATCGTAAAGAGTCTTGTACCCGATTGTCCGAACCGATAGCAGGTAGCGGCCCGCGCGGTGTTTTCCGAACCGGTAATTGCCGGCCATATCGGTTATCACGCCTTCCGTGTAGCGGGTCGTATCCGGCAGTTGCTGGAGAATGACCGGGGCGAAGGCGACCGGTTCGTTTTTCTCGGTGGTAATTTTACCTTTCAGGACGATTTGCGCCTGGAGCGGTGTCGCCAGGCTCGTTATGATGATCAGAAGAAGAACGGGGATAAGTCGGGGGTGTCTCATAGTTGCGGAGTTTGAAAAGAATATAGAGTGAAGACGGGGCGGAAAAAGTTATAACCCCCAATCGGGGTCGGAAATATCAGGAACGTTGATCGTCAGATTCAATACGAAATTCAGGGCGCTGTCATAATAGGGAGTTTCCGCATAATCGAACCGATAATATTCGATACGTGTTACGTTGAGAGCAGTCGATGCATTCATGAGTACCTCATATTCATTTGGATTTGTTGGGATAAGTCCGTTGAACATAAGACATACCGTAGCACCGTTTTCGTCGATCAGATAACCATCTTCGTAGGTTATGCCCGGAATATGGCTGTAAAGATCCTCGATCGTCCGGGCATCGGGGGCAATCCGCTCGGGAAGGAAGACTTCGACGGGATGTACGGTAGCGAGATCCTTCTGGCTGCGGATGACAGGGAAATGAAAGTAGCGCCGTCCTTCTATGCCGGGCACATAAGCTATCTCGATTTGCCGGGTCTGCGGCTGGATGCCCGGACCCGATATTTCGAGCCGGTAGGTCCGGTTGGTGGCAATGGCGTTTAACTCGTAATAACCGTTGGCAGATGTAAGCGTCCCGTATTCGGGTTCTCCGGTCGCCGGATCGTACAGCCACAATGAAGCGAAAGGTATTGCCTCCGTCGGATCGGTGGCATAGATGAATCCCGCGATACGTTGCTCCTGACCCGCCGCATGTAGCGAATAACCGAGCAAAGCGAAAAATAATAAAACGAATCTTTTCATAGCCGTTGAATGTTTCTTAATTAAAAATAAGCATTTTACCGGGAATCAGACAAATAATTTTCGAATAAAATGGTTGCGAAATCGAAGAATGGTAATTTTATTTGTGTGATATTGAACTTTTTCTATATCTTATTTGAATATATTTACGATGGACGGAGTTGCGGAGCAATAAAAATATCGAGGTATGACGCGAAATTGCATTTTGACCGTTGTTTTGAACAAAATGCAGACTTTGTAAAAATGAATTAAAATCGGAGAAAGAAAAATGTCTGATTTTTTCGGCTGCAGATTTCGATAGGATAGGGTAAAGACAAAGGCAGCCGATAATCAATCGATTATCGGCTATTTTTTTGTTATCCTGCTGGACCTAAAAGTGATCCAGTCGGAATCACTCAATGAGCCGTCGGAGTCTTCCTGAAAATGCCGCTTATATGATATTACAAGCTATATTTTCGGATCGTGGTTTATTTCAGTCTGTTTCAATTTGTAACTTATCTTGAGCGTACTTCATAACGTGGTTATGTAAGTTTTCGGTTCTTGTGGTAGGATTTGATACTATTATTTCCGGTTATAATCTTGA
>OLRE01000868.1_pt1 | contig 33203 bp, 51 predicted proteins | sample 1672461 | NCBI WGS metagenome assembly OLRE01 (sample SAMEA3136688, study PRJEB25190) | human gut metagenome | biome: human gut; feature: human-associated habitat; material: faeces | place: Austria | collected 2013
GCACTTGATGCTCCGTAGTCGCCTGTAGCACTTGATGCTCCGTAGTTGCCTGTAGCACTTGATGCTCCTCTGTAGCCTGTAGCACTTGATGCTCCGTAGTCGCCTGTAGCACTTGATGCTCCTCTGTAGCCTGTAGCACTTGATGCTCCTCTGTAGCCTGTAGCACTTGATGCTCCGCAGTCGCCTGTAGCACTTGATGCTCCGTAGTCGCCTGTAGCACTTGATGCTCCGTAGTTGCCTGTAGTACTTGATGCTCCGCAGGTTTCAGTATCTCCTGCTTCCTTTTTAGTGCGTTTAATCGTGTACTCAATGGAAGCCTTAACAAGCCCTGCTATGCTTAACTCAGCACCAATCTTGAGTTTGGTAGATGCAAGCTTTGTGCCATCATCTGCCTTGTCTATTTCACCGTCTGCTTCCACTTCATGGTATACACTGTGAGCAGGATCATAGTAGCGGAAGCAATCAAGAGGATATTCGCAGGAATGAAAGCCTGTTTCACATACCTCTGCTGTTGTCTCCTCGTACTCCTTGCCCTCTTCATACTGGAAGCCACGGCAAGTCATGTTCTTGTCAAATCCCTTGTAACTCTTCATTTTTTAATTTTCCTTTCTTTTATGTTGATTATCTGGTAACTGTGATACAAAAGTTCGGTTAACCTTTGCATTCAGCGCATCTTCTATTTCTTTGATTTCATCTTGCAATTTGGCAGTTGCTAGCTTTTCTGCACTATCTTTGTCATAGGTTTCAATGATGCAGCCTGCTACCAATTGCCAATCTACATAAAAACATACCTCGTACTTATGCACCCATATCCTCCTTCTTCTTTCTGCTCACCTCGATACTTTCAAGCCGCATTCCATGCTCTCTGCACCATATCTTGCACAGCTCGGTGAGGATGTCATGTGCTGCCTCTTTACGGCTATCCTCTGGCAACTCACCCAAGCTATTGACTTCCTGCCCTTTTATGTAAAACATTTCCTCACCTCCCTACATTGAACTATCAAACAGCCTTAGAAAGTCTATATGCGCCCACGCTTCTCAACAGCTTGACAGCTTTTTCAAAATCTGGGGCATATCCATAATCTCTGAGAAGGACTGCACAGTCTGTAAACTGATTATTGATCATCATGCACGTTTCATGATATGCACTCTTCTTTACTTCACTCTCTGGGTCGTTCATGTATTCTCCAAGCAGGTGTGTACCCTTTGCTGCAAGCTCGTCAAGCTTATCAAGCTCGGCTTTCAGTCTGTTTTCTGTCTCTTTGCTCATTTTTTCCCTCCATACACTAGAATCATTTAAAATGGTTGTTGTTCTTTACAATTTCGATCGCTTTCTTAACACTGATTGCCTTGAAATAGTTGTGAGGTAATTCTGCAGTGGACATTGTGATTCCATTTTTCTCTAAATCAGCTACAATATCGCTTACAATCTCCTGTTTTAGAGTTTCAATATACTTCAACTGGTTTTCATTACGCTCGCTGGCAGTCTCATAATTGCTTTCTAAGATTCTGATACGGCGAATCAGTTCTTCTTTACTCTTACTTTGTAAAGTACTGTATTCCAACGGTTTCTGAGTAGCCGTAAAGCCGCCACATTCTAAGACATCTAAAATATTTGTCATATTTTCAATCCTTTCTGCCCGTCTTGCCGTTAGCTCAGCGTTGATGTTATAGTTTCCAATACCATTTACGGCGAGTCTTCTTATATCCAAAAGCCTCTTCAATCACTGCAGGACACACTCCTGCGATCACCATTTCATTTGATAGTTTGCGTTCCAGATAGTGATACATGCACTCTGGCAAAAATATTCTGGAGGCAAGAATCAAGTTATAACAATGATTGTAGTAAGCATCAAGCCGTTCGCCTGACGTTTTTGTCTTACCCTCGTAGATCTTCTGGAGGATTTCTTGCACTTTAAGTGCTTTGCAACTCCAAATCTTAGGAGGTTCAATGCTGTCTCTTCTCAACTGTTCAAGCGCTGCGTGAGGTGGTCTTTCTTCCTCGTAGTCCTGCTCTGGCTTGAAGTCGATATATGTTACTTCTCTATCGGCTTCCTCTGGTGTAGGTTGCGGCTCTTCTGCTGTAGGTTCATCCTCTTCCTCTTCGATGACTGGAAGCTTCCCTTCTTCCTGTACCTTTACAACGCTGCTTCTGCGGAATGTTGCCTTGCTGTGATCATTGAAGATAATCACCATGTATTCATGATCTTTGTCAATAGAACTTTCGTCTGTGTGAGCTTCAATTCTCTCAGCCGCCTTACCTGTTGCAATGCTGATAGACTTAACTCCTGTGTAAGTGATAGTTCTCTCTTCCTCTTCGTCCTCTGGATGAAGTGTAACTGCAATTGTTCTTCCTTCCTGCTGTACTGGCTGCTCTACAACTTCTTCCTTCTTAACTGTGAACCAACCGTTATCAAGCAAACCGTTAACTACTTCATACAACTTTTCGAATAGGCTCTTCATGCTCTTTCGATCTGCGATAATGGTAAAAACTTCATCTCTGGTGTAGTCTTTTGCATATGGCATATCACTGCCATTCATGATTGAGATGTGTCCAACTTCTGCGCCCTCGCGGTATAAGCTGATCTCTGCTCCGAATGTGGTAAGCTTTAATGTCGCCCTGATCTCCAAGGTGTTGAGCTTATTTATTGCCTTAACTGCATATGTTATAAAAGTTTCCTCTGTAACCTTTCTCATTTTTGTTTCCTTCCTTTCTGCTAACTTGTATTTCTTAGCTTGTCTAAAGTATAACTTAGACTCTCTAAAATGTCAAGCACTTTTTCTTAGTTTCTCTAACTTTTTTCTTTACTTTCTTTTTAGGGTATGATATAGTTAATATCGAAAGGAGGTAGTACGAATAATGGAATTGAACGAAAGAATACTACTTATATTAAAAGATGCAGGCAAAAAAAGAGTTGACCTAGCAAGAGCACTTAATATTTCAGAAGCGTCAGTATCTACAATGTGTAGTGGAAAGACAAATCCCAGCGCACAAAACATTGCATTGATCTGTCAAAAATTTGGAATAAATGAAGAGTGGTTAAAAACTGGTAAGGGAGAAATGAAAGCTCCACTTACCAAGCAAGCTGAAATTGCAGAGATCACAGCACAACTTTTTCACAAAGAAGAAACCGATCCAGAAACATATAACTTTCTGATAGAGCTTAACAAGTATCTTTTGCAGCTGGATGAAACCCAAATGCAAGCCGTGCTGGACATGATCAGGAAGCTAAATGCAGCGATCAGTAAGGGTGATAAGTAAAAAGCATATTACCGACAGCAATAAAAAGGCAAAAAAAGAAAGCAGGGACTCAAAAAAGTCCTTGCTTTTTTTATTCATCGCACTTATAGTTAGGGCTGTAAAGGATTCGCACATCTTTTACAACCTTCTCTGATGTGAGAACGTACCTTTATCCTTTCTGTCACCCCTCGTGTTTACCTTTCGGCACGAGGGGTTTTCTGCGCTCTTTTTATTAGTTAATCTAACAATATTATTTACTTACTATGCAAAATGTGATATAATATAAGTAGGAGGTGAGGAAATGAGACGACCAAAAGAGCGAATCTGCGATGAGCTGATAGGTGAAAGAATCAAGTCTGTGTTAGATCACGAAGGGAAAAAGCAAGCTGATCTGGCAAAGGCACTTGGGATCACTGCCGCATCAGTATCAAGCATGTGCGCAGGACGTACAGCCCCAAGTGTGCAGACAATCACGCTGATCTGCCAGATGTACGGAGTGAGGAAAGAATGGCTCTGTACTGGCACTGGCAGTAAGTACGTAAACATGGATTTGAGGGACGAGCTGAAAGTCATATCAGCAGAGTTGGCTAGAGGAGTCACAGAGGACTCCCCAAAGGCACGATTCATTCTAAATTTTTCAAAGAAAATTCTTGAGATGGATGATGAACAGCTCAAGAAAAACATTGACACGCTAAGACTACTAACAATGTTTTAAAAGGGGGCTGTGTCCCCACTAAATGCGCATCAAAAGTTCATAGATCAGTAATAATACATCTTCACTTTGCGTTTGTAGCATAGTGGTTATCTTTTCAATCAGCATCTTTTTCATTTACAACAGCTCCTTTCTGTATGCGTTTAAGCGTACGGTAAATGGCTAACAGTGTGACAAGATCAAAGGTTTGCAGCAGGTTAGATATCTTTTTTATAAGCTCCTTTCTATCCATATTATGCACCTCCTTAAAAAAAGATGGTTCCATGTTAGCACAAAGGGGAAAACGATATAATACTTTTTTCAACACTTTTGATGTGACTAATGGTGTAAACGTAACACAAGGAAGGACAGAAATGGCAGAAAAGGAAGAACAGAAAAGGTTAGATAAGGAAGGGCAGAAAAGGGCGGCTATATACGTGCGTGTATCAACTGTAGAGCAAAAAGAACATGGATTATCAGTGGATAACCAGTTGGACGCATTAAAGAACTATTGCCAGGAACGCGGTTTTTCGATTGCAGGCATCTACAACGATGCAGGAATCAGCGCGAGAAAGAAATACAAATCACGTCCTGCATTACTGCAACTGCTAGAAGATTGCAAAAAGCACAAGATTGATATTATTCTTTTTACAAAGTTAGATAGATGGTTTCGTTCTGTTGCAGACTACTATGCAGTACAGCAGGTTTTGGACGGTGCAAAAGTGCCATGGAGGGCGATTTGGGAGGACTACGAAACGGAGACTTCGGCAGGGGTTTTTAAGGTGAACATCATGCTGTCGGTGGCTCAGGCAGAGTCCGACCGCACGTCAGAGCGTATCAAAGCTGTACTGGAGTATAAAAGGGAGCACGGGCACATCATAGCAGGTAGGATGCCGCTAGGGTACATAAGGACATCTTCTAGTACCATTGACTATGATCCTGCCACTAAGGATGCCATGCAAGCGTTTTTTAATACCTACCTTGACACTTACAGCCCAATAGCAGCCATGGACGCTGCAAGAAAGTTAGGTCTGCGCATGTCACGCAAAACCGCCCACTTTATCCTAGACAAAGAGCCGTACTACGGCACGTACTATGGAGTTGATGTGCCTGCATACATCACACCAGAGCAACACAAGATTATAGAGAATGCCAGAGTGCATTATCCGCGTACACCAAAAGATGATAGAGTATATATCTTTACAGGGGTGATCTTCTGCGCCAGTTGTGGAGCGCGGATGTGCTCAAAGTTATCCAAGCATATCAGGGCAAATGGGGAGGCAATTGAGAGAGGGTACTACCAATGCTGCACAAAGGTTAGAAGAAAGGACATTTGTGAGAAGCCTGCTTTTGTGATGGAACACAAACTGGAAGATTACCTAATCGAGCATATGTCCGAGTTGATCACGGACTACGAGGCAAGCATTGCGCAAAGCCAAGAAAAGGCTAAGGATGCAGAAAAAGAAATCAGCCGCATCAAGGGCAAGCTCCAAAGACTAAAAGACGTATACCTTGATGGAGATATGGGGCGTGCTGAGTATGTAGACAAGACGTCACAGCTCAAGGCAGATATGGCAGAGCTTGAAAGCCAGAGAGTCCCACTCAGCCCAATAAAGCGACTCCCCGATAATTGGGAAGAAATGTACTGGCAATTATCCAAGGGTGGAAAGCGTGATTTCTGGCATCGCACCATCAGGCGTATTGAGATTGATGGTAAAAAGGTGTCTAAGGTGTTTTTTATATAATTTTTTATCCTTTTTGTTGCTATTATGTCACCTTGCCACTTGTAATAGTAACATAATAGCAACAAATTAAATAATATCAATAAAAACACCGATTTGGTGCAAATATATGTTTTGCAAAGTACCGAATCAGTGCTATATTATAGTCATAACAAAGAAAGGAACTAAATAAAATGGGAAAATGGTATACATTTACGGGCAGAGATTGCCACTCTATCACATTTAAAGCAAATGAGGATAGTGCATATCAGCAGGAGGCATTGCGTATTATGCGCAACTTTGAGGAAGCTACCTTGCGAGAGGCTACTGAAAGAGAAAGAAAAGCAGCTATCAGTGCGCATAACTTAGATGCATTTGCAGAAATTGATTTTGAAAAGCTGTTAGATGATGACGTATTTCCGTATGTAACTGCAAGAATGATTTAAGAGATTAAAAAATCAAAAGAGGGGGCACATAGCTCCCTCTTCTTTCTATGCCAGTATTTTATTGATCACAGCCTTGTACTCCTTAGGATATAGCAGTTTTATTGCTTCCATATGTTCATCCAGTACATCTAAGGCTTTTTCTATCGGTACTTTTCCAACTGCCTCTAAAAAATCAGATTTAGGGGCAGTTGGTGCTGCTGCATACGCATATCTTGGCATTTGCTGTATCTCAATTGGCTCTGGTTCTGGTGTAGGGGAGTTGCGCTCTTGTACTATGTAGAGCATAGCAAGCTTTTCCACTGATGAGTAAGTTGTTTTTTCGTTCTCAAGCCGTGTAATCTCGCTTCTGATCTCGTCCATATCAAGCATCGCTCTACCCCCTTTCCATCATCATTCCTGCAAAGCTTCCATAGCCTTTCTAAGTGCGCCTTTCTGGTTCTGGCTCAGATCACTGTTATCAATCATATCTCTGATCTGATCTGCAAGCATCGTGCGTCCCTCATCCATGCTGTAGCGTCCTCTGCCGTCTCTGCTGTAGTGTGCTCTCACATAATGCCGTCCATAGCTGCTGCCGCCATCTGACTCACCGTCTCGGCTGTATCTCGGATATCGACTCTCACTGTAACCGAGTTTTTCTTCAAGCTCATCAATTCTCAAAAGCTTTTCTTTTGATACGATGAGCTTATATACTGTATCAAGATCACCTGCGGACATCTCGCCTTTTTTTGCGATTTCCTCAAGCTCTGTGCAAATCATGCGCTTCAAATCTTCCATTGTTCCCATTATGCCACCTCCTTCTTGACAATTATCTCTGCTGTATTAACCGTAACAGTTGCACCCTCTACTACTCTTGCTGAGACTGTGCCACAGCAGCAGTCTACGCAAAATTCCGTCTCTGCATCGACTGACCAAACGTCAGTTGCAGCCGCAGGAACAACAGACATTAAAGTTTCTGGTAGCCTCTCGCCATCCAGATACAATGCAAGCTGAATTGCTCCTGCAACTCCTGTTACGTTGGCATGGAAGTACACGAGGTACTTTGCAGGATTGCAGCAAGTGCCGCCCTTGACAGTCACCTGCCCTGAACCTGCCCTGTGCTTGATATTACAGCAACCCTTGATAATTGTGTTGGTATATGGCACTGCACCGCCCAGAGGGACGGCTGTAGGTGTGGTTAATGTATACTCTGCCATACTCGCCACCCCCTATCAGGAACAGCTATTGCACGGATTGCAGCAGCCACCCATGTAACCGTAGAGCTGTCCAGCAGGGAAACTTGGAACTGGTGCAGGTTTGAGAGTCTGTACCAAATAGTTATTCTGTGCCTGCTGAGATGCTGCAAGCTGCAAGCCAAAAATCTGCTGATTCTGCTCGGCAATCTTCGCATCTTTTGCCGCAATCTGCTGCGCATTCAGTGCATCAAGGATAGCTCTTGCGTTGCTGTTCTGGTTGTCGATGATATCACGTGTGTTGTTAGCATTGTTGTAGTTTGTCTGGCAGAAGCCATTCTCTACGCTGTGCTGTACCGCATTGGTATTCATCGCCATGTTGTAGTTCACACCTGAGATAGCTTCTCGGTTATCGCAACAGCACTGTGCAAGCTGAGACTGCAAAGCGTTTGCATTCTGCATAGCTGTGATATTGTTTGCGTTCATCTGCTGCATAAGATTCATCTGCCCGTTGGCTCTGGATAACTCAGCCTGTGCAAAGCCGTTACAAAGGTTCTGGTTTACATTTGCAAATCCAGTCAATGCGGTAGTGTTCTGCGCATAAAAGCCATCACATAAGCCGCTGTTGATTGCATCGGATTTGCGCTCTAGCGATGCTGTAGAGCTATCAATCTGTCGCTGCAAGGTTGCAAAATCGCTTGCAAGCACGTAGTTATCTGCCGCACCTGCTGCACCTCCGTTGTTTCCCCATCCATTGCCGCCCCATCCGCAAAATACGAACAGGAAGAGGATGATAATCCACCATGCGCCACCATCGCCCCACATACCATTACCACCGCAGTTGCCTGTTACTGCTGCGATATCGGCAGGAGTCATACTTTCGCTTGTTAAACTCATGTTTTTTCTCCTTTCAATGAGATATATAATCAACGCTTTTTAGCGTGATTTACTTACCGCCATTCAGCAGTCCTTGGAACTGCTGTGCCATTGCTTGCAACTGATTGAGTTGCTGCTGATTGATCTTGCCAGAGGTGAGGAGCTTCTGCACCTCTGCCTTTGGATCGCCTGTAAACTGCTGCTTAAATTTCTGAAACTGCTGAATCATTTGCATTGGATTCTGAAACATTTGCATTTGCTCTACCTCCATCGTTTAAACGTTTTTCTAGTGCCGCTAGCCGCACCTTCAAGCTATCAATCTCTTTTGAGTAATCATTTACACTACTCTTGCTTTCTGCTCCCGTTTTAGGCAGCTCTGCGCCCAGTCGTTTGTACTCGTAGGTTTCCATGCACGGTCGCCCTGATGCATCAGCTCGTTTCTCGTAAAAAACTTGTCCGTTGCTATCCCAAAGTCTCACAAAGCCATTTGCCGCCACTAGATAAGCCTCTGCCGCGTTCTTACCCTGCACCCAGATACGTTCATCATTGCTTTGCTGCTGCCCGAACCCTTGAAAGCCCTGTTGCATTCCCTGCTGCATCCCCTGATTGTACCGCAGTTGTGCTAGCTGATCTGGGACTGGTGGGCTATAAGGTTGATATCCATAGTAAGGGTTATATCCGTTCATGTTTCGTCACTCCTTTCCCAGAAATAGAGGGGGATTTCCTGCCCTGAATCCCATGTATCAAAATAGTCACCATCAACCACAGTTACAACATGGCTTCCCAGTGCCAATACATACACTCCTTGTGGATGCTCTGCCGCAAATGATGCAACGTTATAGCAGATAGGGCAAGCCTCAGAGACTATACCTCGCCTAAAACCTTTGTCATGCAGGTATGCGCCCCACACGGCATTTGCAGACGGCATATCAGCCATCAACAAGCCCTGCACGCAAAGCTGTAAGTAGGTCTTGTCCCAGTCCTGATCAAGAGCCTTGCATAATGCCCTGACGGTGCAATCTCCTACTCTTGCTGCAACTGGGTTTGGATTATATCTTTTATACATGCGTTCTTCCCTCCATGGCTGTATTATCACACATGCAGAGGAGAAAAGACACGATGCAGGTACGATGATTTTACGCATAAAAAAAGAGCCTGCCATTTCTGGCAAGCTCTCAGTTTTTTTTACTTTTCGATGTTGAAATTGATAGTAATTGGATCAGTAAGAAGAAGTTCTTCATATGTAGTATCATCCAATACTTGAATTTTTGTCTCTACATTCTGCAAATCTTCAATGCTTTCAACCTCTACACTATCGTCAATTGTGAGCGTTCCTTTTGATTTCTTATTAGCTTCTAAGCCAACAGAAAACATCTGATATGTCATGTAGCCATTGATTGATGTATCAGATGTCTGCACACGAATTTTTTTATCAGTCAAATTCTCGGCAGTAAGCATGATATCATATCGTCCGTACTCGTCAGATATGCCATTGTAGGTAATGATTACCATATCGTCCTGATATACGATATCGCCTTCCTGAATTGCATCTTCTCCTCGAAGCTCTTTTAATTTCTGCTTCAATTCCGCAATCTGCTTTTCAAGCTTTTGGATCATTGCCTCGATACCTTCTACTGTGTTCTCATCTGCTGCAATCTCAGCTCCTTCTTCTGTGCTTGTTTCTTCTGCCATTACTGGGGCTGTAGATACTGCAAGCGCAAGTGCCATGGTTAATGCGTACAAAGATTTTCTCATTGTGTGTCCCTCCATTTTCTTTTCTGCCATTCTACAATACCACTAATTTTTTATTACGTCAACGCAAAAGGTGGGGAATTTCCCCACCCATGCTATTTTTTCAGTTCTTCCGCATAAGCCGCAAGCCACGGAAGAGCCAGCAGCTTATCAGATGCCGAGTACCAATATTCTTGAAATCTCCGTGTACTTACGCACATCTTTTCCGCTGCTTCTTCCTGAGACATACACTCATCCAGAAGATAAGTTACTGCCTCTTTCTCCTTCCGATTCAGTCGTGCCCTCATCAGGGCATACTCAATTATGCCATTGTCACCACATCCCCAAAATACCTTAACAAGCCCTCTATCCATATACGCTACCTCACTACTATATAAGCAATCAAGGCAGCATTGGCAAGAGCTGAGACTACTAACGCAAGGCGGCAATGGATTAGCTGCCGTTCAGTGCGAATTGCTGTTTCAATCGCATCCTTCAAAAGCATTCTCTTTGCGTCCATACTTACTCCTTTTTCAGCATGTTTCCATCTACCCAACCATAGACTCCATCGCCTACAATGTGGTAGTTATGTTTGCCAGTTGCACAAAGCTGTGTGACTTTTGCGTGTCCTGCTTTGGCTGCTACTGGTGTCGTAGCCCATGCGGAGATATACTGCGCACCACCAGAAAAGTATACCGCATCGCCCACGCTGATAGCTGTGGACTTGATAGCTGTGTAGTTGTAGTACACTTCACCGCCCTTAGTATATGCGTAGCCACATGATGCACCTGGCCACACGATTTTGTACCAAAAATCAGCGGTTACTTCAAGTACTTCTACTGCCGTTCCCTTTTGGATGATAGCAAGAGAGTTTGCAGAGCCTTTTGCTCCGTCTCTAATATGCATTGCAGTCTTTGCAACTGCTGTACCTATGCCAGTACCGCAGAGGGTAGTGTTACCAGTTGAGATAATCTCGCACTCCACTTTAGAGCCATCATCCAGTACTACTACAGTATGCCCCTGTACAGTTGTACACAGGATATCTCCACGCATCTGATATGCTGAGGACTCTGTACATTTTGGCTCACGGATGATTTCAAATTCATCCGTAGAATCAAGAACCTCAACTTCGTTGGCAGTAGAAAACCACGGAATGTCGCGCTGCAAAGCATGTGCCACGCATACACGTACAAGGCTACTACAGTCTGTCTCCACTGGGGTGTTAACCTTGCTGCAATCCCATCCGTACTGCTTAGCCTTGTCGTACAAATCCCAAGATGTAGACTGATCGTAACCGATATTATTATTTGCGCACGCTGCTTCCATGCACTGTGCAATGCGCTCACGCACTGCTGCATCTTTAGCACGGATAACTACCCACCCCTTATCATGGCGATACCATGCTTCTACAGCTACTTCCTGCCCTGTCTGATCTCCTGCCTGTCCACCAATTAGCTTGCCGCTTTCATCAATTCTTGCCGACCCGATTCTTACCATAGCTTCTCCTTACTTCTCTTTCATACATCTGTTTCCTTGATCTGGCTCACGTTCATCAAGATACAAGTGATGCCTGCCAACACAACAGTTGATAGGCATACCTTCCAGTCTACCTCGGCAAGCATGGCAGAGGAGCCAATGACTCCAATTGCTGCCTGCGCCATGGTCTTAACGCATCTGATACCTACAGTTTTTAACCACTTCTTCATTCCTCTTTTTCCTCCTGTTCCAAATCTTTGATACGATGATTTGCTACACCGATTTTTTCCATCACAACCGCCATGTCCTTTTCGAGATTATAAGTCCGCTCGATCACCGAATTGTGCTTATCAACTCTCTTTGCAAGCTCATCCAACTTATATTCCATAAGTGCCCGTGTGCGTTCCTGCTGTCCATGGTTATTGATGAGGCACACAAGCAAGGTAACTCCTGCTGAGATACATGCAGGTATCAGGGTTTCCAAAAGTGCCATGCCATTTTCTCCTTATTTTGAGTCTTTTTTAATTTCTTTCGTATGCGGTTCGGCTCGTGCCAACGCAATAAAGTGGTATCTTTTCAAGTTCTTCCTCCTGCCGCTACTAATTAACTATAGCCCTCTTTAATTAATTAGCTCTTATAGTATTTCCCCATGCAATGACTTCCATGTTGTCTGCTCTTTCCTCAGTTATCACTCTTTCAAGTTTTGGTTGTGCTCCTAGTGAGCATCCACAGACAAACATTTGAGAAATTTCTTCCGATGTACCGTAATTGGCACATAATGTAGTTCCATCTATGTAAGCCCCCCGGATTACAACTTTTGATTTTGCTGTGCTTGAACCCGTAAGAGTAGTATTGTGATAAGATATATTGTCGGCACATCCAACGGATTTATAGTAGCCATCTTCGATTAAGATGTCTCCAAATTGTCCAAGTCCACCACCTATCACTTGATGAGCACCCCAAGAACAGTTAGATGAATCGTGAATCATAGTACAACGTAAATATTTATTGCAATAGCTATCTGCGCTATGCCCTCTTTCATCATGTACAGAATATCTACAATTTTTTGACTCTATCGTTACATTTTCTAAAATAAATCCATTTTCTCCTGCATTAAAAGGTGCGAATTTATTATGTATATTTGTATTAGTCCCATTGTAGTCGAATACAATTTTAGATCCGCTAGAACCAATAATATGTACGCCATTAGACAAAAATATTCCTATCATCTCATTGTCTTTATAATTATTCAAGTAATCAATTCCAAATTCCTGTACTAAATCAAACGTTTCTGCATCTAAATATATGATGCTATTTTTGCTTTTAATGGCTTCTGAAACTGCATCTTTTATTTTTGTGAACTCTCTATTTTTACCAACGTAATAAATTTTAGAAATATTCTCAACTAATTTTAAGTCTAACTCACGCTCATTAAATTTCCCATAATGATATTCTTTAATTTCACATGTGGAAATATACGCTTTGTTTGCATCGGTTGAATTATATGAAGTAGCATATACTACGCAATCAGAATCTAAAGCAATAAATCCATCATCTGCGTTACCTGAAAAGCCCGAATATTCTGTTAATGGTTTTGTATATTCACTGTTTTTTATAAAAGTAAAATTAGGAGATATTTTATGCACAAAATATGTTCCCTTAGGAATTGAAACTGGTAAATAGGAACTATATTCAGATCCAACATCATGAGTATCCAAATCGCTCCAATATGCACTACTTGATGTCTTTTCATCATAATTTAAAAATTGATAATCAAAAACGATTGTATTATCTTTTAGGGTTTTTATATCATTTTCCATATCATCTATAGAAAAATCAAATATTTTTTTTTCACCAAAATACCCATAAGACGGTAATTTTTGAGTATCGCTTCCGATAGATTCTGTTGCTATAATAATCGGAGACGTTTTATATCTGGTAAGATATACTACTATTTCTTTTTCGACATTTAATTCAAAAAAATGATCAGTTTTTTGCAGATATCCTTTATAAGATGGAATTTTTCGTCTTTCTGCATTCCCATCATTAAAAAAACAGAAATTATCTACATCTCCATAACAATAATATTTTCCTATGCGTAGTTTTAATGGAGGATATGCAGAATAATCATCATTTGATACTAAATCCGATTCTGTATAATAATAACCATTTGAAAAATTATCAGGATTAATAAATTGAAAAGCAGCAGAAACAAAATCAGTATTATAAGAACGGATTCCTTGATTCTCAAAGTTACCTAAGTCCTGCTTTAGTGAACTAACATCTGTACTTAGCTGTGCATAGTCGGATGGGATATTATCCTTAACCTGATCAACGATTTTCTGCGTGGCATTAGCGATAGCATCGTTAATGTCACTCTTGGACATGTCAGAGCCGTCTGGCACTGCGGCAGCATCTACAACCATGATGATAGGGGCAGACTCCACTACCTTATCACCAGATGTTACCTTGACCTTGCATCTTACCTTGCCTGCTACAGCCGTCATCTGCTGCTGTATAGTTACGGTTACAGTACCGCTAGAGTATGCGCATTTATACGCAAAAAACTTGCCATCAGGCTTACCACCCTCAAAAGTTACAGCTGCAGAGGTGGGAGCAGTCCACTTGCCAGAGGATGAAAATAAGTTAAAAACAAGTGTTCTTCCTATATCGTCATATTGTGACACATTGATGATGGCTGGAAGAGTTCTCCTTGGGGTCATATCCAGCTCATAAATTGCTTTAATCATTTTGTTCTCCTCTCAAAATTTTTTCGTGATTTTGTACCACTTTTATGAGATCGGCTATCAGCTCTTCATAGCCAATAGCACCGTAAACTACTTTATCAGCACCTCTAAACTCTTGTAGCAATGCCAGATTATCCATAGATAATTCTTTTGCGGTTTTTTGCACCTCTTGATATACAAGTCCATGATGCACTTTAAGCTCACTATCAGCCTTGTAAGTATACGTCACTGGGTTTAAAGCCATTATCCAGTCTGTGGCGGTATCACAAGATATATCTTTGATGTTATCCTTTAGCCTTTTATCAGATGAGTGTACGATAGTTCCATTTACTGCAACTGTACAAGTTCCTGCCTCTGTATCATTAACCTTTTTCTTTCCAGAAAACGTAAACTCACTTGTCCCAGCAGGCGCAAGATAGTTTTGCAAACGTCCAGTGTAATCATATAAATTATCACCTGTCGTTACGTCTGAGCCAGAATGGAAATCGCAGTATGCAATACCCTCAGCTGAGTCGTTATTGCCGTAAAGCTCAATTCCATAATTGATAAATATTGCCTTATCAAAACACACATCTTGCCGCTCGTATATCCCTGTATCTTTGTTATATACTCCACCCTGCGAATACATAGAGCCAATTTTAAAACGTCCGTTAGTGTTAATATATCCCGCACCAACTTTAAGCAAGCCAGAGTTTATAGTTACTTCGCCTGAGTCCATATCGGCACAAAAAAGAGTCTTTCCAGCGTTATCTACAACCTTTAGCTGTCCAGTATCTATATACGCTGCGTTGATGCCCACAGTGTAGATTTTTTGCAAGATTGCTGTACCGCTCCAATCTAAGCCGTTGTAAGTCTCGCCGCCATCAACAGAAAAGATCATGCCACCGTCATTGATGCGGATGATGGTCTGGGACTCATTCAGCGATGGCTTATCATGTAAAAACCAATCATGCGCCCCACCAGTTCCTTTATCAGTTACATACAAACCGCTGCCCTGCTCTACCTTCTTTACAAGCTCTGCAATCGCTCTTTTTCTGGCAGAGGTTTCCTTGTTGATTTCCTCTTGCGTGTTCTCGTCAATCTCCGTGAGCTTCTTGGTGAGGCTGTTTTGGGTACTTCCTACCGTGATACTATCATATTTATCAAGTAGCACATCATACACGGTTTTTACAACTTTTGCAGTTGTGTTGATACCCAAATTTTCAAAAATAACGTTTACTGTATCACAGAGGTTGACAGACTCTAATGCAGCTATATCTTTGTACTCCTCAAACTGCGACAGTACTACAAAAGATACTGTAAGAGATACATCCGGCACGCCTACACCGCTCTGCGTGATGTAATTTTCTGCTTTGGCTCTAAGTTGTTCTGCGGTTGGTTTTTCCTCAAAGCTTGCCGAAAAATCATGTACCGCAGTCCGTTTATACGGAAAGTTATTTGCGTACTTGCTGTACACTGATACTTCTGGAAGTGTTACAACCTCTTCGGTTTCCTCACTTTTCCAGAAAGGGCAGATACCTGTGATCGTGTTCGCAATACTTTCCTCTTGTTTTAGATCGGTGAGGTTCTTGCCATAGCGAATTGTTACACCTTTATTTGATCCTCGGTTTTGGTGTAGCTTTACGGTGTATCCAGTAAACTCATACTCGCCCTTGTAGGTATCCAAAATGCTCCCCTCTACACCACCAAGCAGAGCACGGCAAGAGGTCGGAACTGTAAAAGCCATTTTTGCTTGCGTTTCTTTGCTAGTCCAGAAAGAAAAAGGGTTATCCTCTGCTGAGTACTTTTTGAGGTTATCCATCGCCTCCACTACGTTAGATGCTTCAAAGGGTGTTACTGGTATATGTGATAGCTGATATGAGATATGCTCCGCATTTACCTTTACAATACCATTTAAAGGCTTGCTGATAGCGTAAATGCGAAACGGTTCTGGATCGGTTTTGTAGGACGGTACGGCTTTGATAATTCTTGATAATTCCAAATCCTTAAAATGCTGACCGCTCAAAGGGTAAGTCATTGTCAACTCATATGAGCCATTTCTTTCTTCGGTGACTTTGCAGCTAATCATATCCACCAAAGCTCCCAAGCCCTGTGATTTAAAAAGCTTTTCGGTCGCTGAATATAAAATCGGTATCAAATTGTCCACCACCTCCCAGTAATCTCTATTGATGTTATTCCACCAGTAAAAGTAATTAAATTTATCCCAGATTTAAGTTCTGGGAAGCCAGAAGCAAGCACCACATAACTGTTCATGTTCATATTTCCTCTGGTGCAGTCCATCAACTCAGAGTCAATCGTTACATAAGCTTGCAAGTTTAAGCTCATCGAATAATCGCCAATTTTTAGGGTAGATTGTCCATTCCCATATACTTTTATAAGTGGTTTCGAAGCGAACTTTGTAGGATTGAAAATTATACCTGCCGAAGTAAATTTTTCTACCCTCTCTCCATCTGTAAGCCATTTCTGGGGCTTACAATCAAAAGTCACTGTAGCTTTTGCGCTGTGATTGAGTGCTCCTGTTGTGTAGGTAATAGCATCCGTCACAAGTCCCATTCTGTAGTACTCTGGATGGTGACTATCCTCTAGCCTGCAATAGCTTGTAGGGCTTTTGAGCCATGCGCTGATCGAGTCCGCAAGGTTCTCAAACCGATTTTTACACACTATAGTGTAGGCTACGGAGGCATTTTCAAAGCATCCGTTATCTTTGATTAAATCTCCGTTCCTGCCAGGTATCGTATACTTTGTTACGCTCCTTTTGGGAGCGTTAAAGGTGTTTTGCGCTCCCACTAAAAGATCGTAGTCGGCAGAGGACTCGCCATTGTATATCAAGTAGTGCATCATGCAAATACCCTCCTATCTCTGTCATAATCGTCTGCCATGCGTTTTGATACCTCCTCGGCTACAGCGTCCGCAAGCTCCTGCTTGTCTTTGTTATAGCCGTTAATATTGATAGTGATTGGTGGGCGGTTCTTTCCACTTCCATTGATCTTCTTAGCAAGGGCATTCAGCCAACCTTCCGATTTTTCAAGTGGCACAACTGCCTCGTCTCCTGCACCTTCCAAGTAGCCTTTCTGCCCCTTGCGAAGTATGCCGCCCTCTTCAAGCTGGCTGATTCTACCAAAACTCACTGGTGAAATGTTAATACCAAAATGGCTACCACCGATGCCAGGAACCCATTCTGGAACTGAAACAGAAATCCTATTCATTGCGCCCACGATTGCATTCAAGCCTGATTCTACGAAACCGATTGCTCTATTGATCAATCCAATAACTGCATTGATAGGAATTTTTGCCGTTCCGACTATTCCACCAAATACAGTGCTAAATGTATTGACAATTCCATTCCACGCTTCGCCCCATTTGCCTGCGAAAATGTTAGAAATAAAATCTATCATGCCATCAAGCATAGGCTTTAAAACGGTATCATATAAACTTGTAATGGTCGAAAAGGCGGTTTCTACATATCCAGAAATTGCAGAAAAAACAGAATCAAAAGTTGGTTTCAAAGTGTCTCGCAGGAAATTTCCCAAATCATCAAATATCGGTTTCAAGGTATCTCTGATATAAGTAGATACTCTATCAAAAGCAGGTACAAGCGTACCATCAATAAATTGCCTGATAGCTTCCCAACATGGCTGTAGATGATTATTCCATGTGTCAACGATGCCTTGAAAAGCCGTTTCCACAAATCCTTTGATTGCTGTAAAAGCGGTTTCAAACAATGGGGCGATATTATCCCGAACTGATTCAATCAGTGCTGAGAATACTGGGTATAGTATTGTCTCCCACACCATCTGTATAGCTTCAAACGTGCCAGATATTACAGTGCTGATTGCATTAAATGCCACTTCAAAAGCAGGTTGCAGATTTGCCGTAACCCAATCATAGATCCCTGCAAATACTGGTAAAAGAATGTTGTTCCAAACATCCTGAATCACTGTAAAAGCTGTTGTGATAAATTCTTGAATGGCTGTGAACGCTATTTCCACTGCTGACTGAATGCCAGTAATAATACCATTGATCACAGTTCCATCTGTCTGTGCATCGGTTACAATCTGCTCAATTACAGATGCAAGGAAGGAAATTACACCCCCGATTACATCGCCTGCAATTTGAATAGCCGCTGCAATACCATCAACGATTGCTCCAAGGACTGTTATTGCTACCCCGAAAGCATCCGCAGCACTGCCAGAATCAAGAAAGTTAGTAACAAGTTCTATAAGATAGCTTTTCAGGCTTTCAAATGCCGTCATCAGTGGCATAAACGCATTGATAATGCTGCTAAATGCACCAGATACAGCACTTGTGAGCTGACCTATCCACTCCATGATCGGTAAACTACCGATAAAATCAAATACTGCTGTTGCAACAGAGGAAAATAATTTGAAGTTATTTAAAAGATGTCCTGCGAAGATTTGTGCAAGAGCTGTAAGTGGGCCAGAAACAAATTTGCTTACAATTTCTCCTGCTGCTGAGATACCCTGTTTTAAGGTGTCCACTACACTTTTAGCCGCAGACATTTTTCCTTGTGCTTTTTCCATTGCAGAGGAAGAATCTTCTGTTACTCCTAAAAAATCTTGTACTACTTCAATGAGTGGCTCAAATACCTTAAATAGCTCTTTTACTGCGCTTCCTACACCTGAGAAAGCTGTAGAAGCTGTCTTTTTCAACTGCTTAAACCATGATACAAGAGGTAGCTTAGTTATAGAGCTAAGCTTTGCAAGTAGCTTAGTAAACGCATTTTCAGCTACTTTTCCAACCGACTTAACCATGCCAAGAAGTCCACCACTTGATAGTCCATTAGTCAGGATTGATACCGACTCTGAAATAAGATCAATGGCAGCCTTTAATTTACCAGAAAACAAATTGTAAAAGGCTAACTTTAAGCCGTCCATTGCAGAATCAAGAAGAGTCATCGAACCTTCGAGGTTATCTAACTGTGTCTGCGCCTGCTGTGCTGCTGATCCACTCGCTGCCGCCAGAGACTCCTTGAAGCTATTGGTTTTCTCAGCAGATACAGCCGCCATCTTGTTATAAGCGTCCAAACCTTGCACACCAAAGATAGTATTAAGGGTTGCGTTCTTCTGCTGATCTGACATGCCAGATAATGCCCCTGTGAGATTATCTACCACATCGTTAAAATCACGTGCAGTTCCATCCGCGTTATATGCAGATACCCCCAAGCTATCCAAAGCCTTTTTAGCCTGATCTGTAGGTGTGTAAACCTCGGACATTGCAGAGTTAAGTGCAGTCGTTGCATTTGAGCCAGTAACATTAGCTTCTGCCAGCTTCAACAGAGACAGCGTTACAGAGTCCGAAGCTTGCCCGTAAGCTGAGGCATTGGCAGAGACACCAGATAATGCCTCGCCTAATGCGCTTACATCAGTATTTGCAAGGGTAGCACCCTTAGCCATCAAATCTGCATAGTATGCCGCGGACTTGCCCTCTTTACTAAAGCCTTTCAGCGATGATGTAAGGTATGTGGCAGAAGATTCCATGGACATTGCGCCAGCTGAAGCAAGATCAAGCGTTGTGCTTAAAAGGGTAGCTCCGTTGGCATCTTCGGTAAGGATATCGCTTGCAGACATACCTGCCATTGCAAGTATATTGATACCTTCGGCAGCTTCGGTGGCTGTGAATTTTGTGGTCGCTCCCATTTCCTCAGCCGCAGCCTTTAAATCACCAATCTGGTCTACTGTCTGACCTGTTGTCGCTGCAACCTGTGAGATAGCTGTATCAAATGACTTTCCAGTCTCTACTGATGATGATATAGCACCTTTCAGTAGATCAAAGCCTTTAGTGGCTACTGTGCCTATAGCATCTGCTATTAACTTGCCCTTCGCTACAGCACGTGTAGCAAGAGATTCTAAGTCATCTTCCATGCCTGACGAATCAACAGATATCCCTGCAACAAGTTCAAGTATATTCACAGCCTCACCTCCAGTCCTGCCGCTTTAATGATTTTTGTTATGATCTTTTCTGCATCTTCTTCCTTTTTTGGCTTTCCATATGCCGCATCATAATATCGCTGCTGCATGATGTGTCCGCCTGCAAAGTTAGCAGTGTTTTCACAGATTTTTTGCAGCGCATCCGTCACATAAACTCGATAAAGCAGGTTCTCTACGTACTGTGCATGTCTGCCTTGCACATACGCGAAAAAACCTGCTAGTGTTCTACCTCTGTAATCTCCTATGCAGAGGTAAAGCACTCTCCGCGTCTCCTCGTCTGCGCTCAAGTAAAAAGCTTTACGAATTCCTCGTCTGACATTAGGTCAGTAAGATCGTGAATAAACGATGCCATGCTCAACCCCTGCTTGTACTCGTCCTCGGTCTGCTGTGAAATAATAGCCATGATCTTAATCAGATCGTCCTTATGTCCTTTGATGAGCGCAGGAATATTTTTCTGAATGCGTTTCAATGCAAAAGTAGTTCTGCTTTCACCCTCTGGAAGCTCTGCCTTTTTAAAAATTGCCGCTGCTGCTTCATCCATTGCAATATTGGTTACTGGCACAATCAGTTCTGCAAGCACATCAAGTACCTGATCGCCTTTGATCTCCGATAATTTCATCACTCGCCACCTGCCTTAACGTATACTTTGTATGGCACTTCGTCTGGATTCTCAAGGCTATAGTGTGCGGTATACTCAAAGGTAAAAGTACCCTTTGCCTTGTCGGTGGTCTGCAAGTTGAAGCCACCTGTTGAAAGTGCATTCTTAATATTGATCGCGATAAATCCACCCTTGCCGTAATCACCCACAAACCAGATATCTGCAAAATCTGCATCTGTAAGTGTTGTACGAGGTGTGATTGTTGCCTTAGACGTGTCGATGTCTGCTGCTGCCGCAAGATTCTTAATTTGTTCTGCTGTTACTGCTACATAAGTACCTGATACCTTAATTTCTCGGCTATCAAGCTCTTTCAGCTCCTTGGTGTTCTTCGGGCAGTTATCAATGTCCTCGCCATAATCCGTAAAAGATGGAGTATCAGAGAAATTGATACCGCCAGAAGTTGCACCGATAATATTTGTTGCAGTAATTGTCCATGTCTGAGGATCAAACTCGGACATTAAAATGCCTGCATTCATTTGGATATGCTCAAATACTTTATCTGGCAATTTTGTTGCTGCTTTTCCCATTTTGATTACCTCGTTAAATATTCGAGTGTGACGTTGCAATATCTGCGCTTAACTGTCGGTGATGTCTCGTCCGTGAGGGACTGACACCACGGAACACCAGTTTTTACCCAGATCAAGCCCTCGTCACACTCAATCAAATCATGTTCTAAGATATATTTTCTAAATTCTTCGGCTTTTTGGTTGGGGATTGACTCCGATTCCGTCCAAAACCACATATTTACTGCTATAGGCACGTCCGAATCCCCAAAGCTGCCTGTGATATACTCATAGGTCAGCCACGGAAAAACTGTGTCATCTGGAACGGATGTGGAAGGATAAGCCGCCATGCCAAAAGCCGTAAACCATGCCTGTAGCGCCTTATCTTTACTCAACTAATCCTGCCTCCTTCCATGCCTTATGCAATTTGTCCCCGTTCCATGCAATCCAATCAACCATTTCCTCGTTGATCGCCCATCCCTGCATCGAAAAATTCGAGTTGTAGACAAGTCCAGACTCGTTAAGGAAAGCGTGTACAATTTCATGCCTAAGCACTTGTTTCATTCGTCCTGCTGGGTCAGTTGCGATTGGATCACAGTCTGGGTTAGCAGTCTGGTCGATGAGGAAGATTTTTTTACTATATGGGTCAGTCCACCCATCACAGCCCTCACACGTTTTATACTGATCGTGTTGAACTACTGTAATCTGATACTCACATCCGAGTACCGTTATACTATTTTTAGGATTCATCATGTCGTTAACTCCCACTTCTCTGCTGTCACCTGCGCCATATCTAATCCCGATACCTGCGGTGATACCTTGTCTCCTGCATCAGAGGTTACGCGAAAGGTCTTGCCGTCCGAAAGCCGCTTAAAAACATCATGATACGCAAGCTGACATGATCTATGAGTCGTAATTGTAAAAACGCTTGTTACCCCTGATTTCTCAGCGACACGAGCATCTAGGGATGTATCACGGCTAATAGCCGCCTGAAAGCCTGCCCCTTCTACCCATGTAGTCTGAAAGCCTCCTGCGCCATCTGGCACACGTTTTTTTTCAATCAGCCTGCAACCTTCCATCATATTTTCTACAAGTTTCATATCTTCCTCCATGTGTGCAGGCGGTTTCTGAAAGCCTCCTGCCAAGTAGCTGTGCCTGTGCTTCCCTGAGTCGCTTTGGTGTAACTATAGCCGCCAAAGGACTCTGACATATACGGTGTAGGGTCTCCGTATTTCTTCTGCCACTCCTCGATATCCAGTGCAAGATCAACGACTTCCTGCGGTATGCAGAGGGCTGAAATCGAACCGGTAAATCGCTCCTCCACTCTGCATTCGCAAGGATATCTGTACACCCCATCATGGAAGACAGAGCCTTGAACCAGAAAATATTGCCCCTCTTGCAGAAAGGTGATGGGCCGCTGTACTCCTGCATCATCAATGTAGATATTATTATCTCGGAGTGTGAAAACACCCTCATGTGTGCCATTAGGTGCAACAAAAAAGTTGCGTATGTGTGTTAATACCTGATACAGCATAACCCCACCTTTCTCAGCCTAAAGACTTGATACGTGCAATCGGGATCGCCTTGTGATCGATCTTAGTACCTGTCGTGCTCTCTACCAATGTCCAGTTGGTTGCTGTCTTGAAATCTGTTGGCATAGGAGAAATAATGCTTGTAGACTTTTTGAAGCTGATGCCTCTCGGAGCGATAGCCCTTCTTCTACGAGTTACAAGAATATTCTCGCCACCATTAGTAAGAGGGTCACGCGTAGTCTCGTTTGGCACTGTTACACCGATGTCGCAGTAGTCCAGCGCACCTCTACCGAGAATATAGGTAGTATATGCGCCAGTCTCTTCATCAAACGGCACATCATCATCAATCAGGACAATTCGTCCGTTCCATGTTACAAGTGCGAGGTCTTTTTCTACTCCGTTTGCATCTACTCCCTTGCCATACTGCAAGAGCTGCATGTTCTCCAGATTGGTTGATATCTGAGAGTGCATGATCACGAGGGAAAAAATATTCTTGTTAGCTCCTGCCGCCTTCTGAATAGCACTGTTGAGCGTTGTTGCATTAACAACCTTTTCCGTTTCTTCTGTGATGTCCAGTGTGTGAGCGTCAACAAACTTTTTATCGCCAACCGCTGTCATCGAGAAAATACCCTCTAAGATCGCCAGAATGTTAAGCTGCTGATCATCGTCCCAGTAACCACCAACCTGTTTTGCAATCTCATCCATAAAATTATGCCCTGTGATATCCTGCGTGAAGTCTCTTTCTTTCCATGAATGGGCACGACCATGCGCAATTATGCCCTGCAAGTAGGTATCAATTCCCGTTGATGTAATAGTTGTTTGTCCGTCATAATTCTGTGCATCGCCACCAATTAAGCCTACCATCGGGAGAGATACATAGTTGCCGCCTGTATTCTCATCAAGCATTGTCTTTAACTCAGGGCGATTGTTAAAGATCCCTGCCTTTAAGAAAGCGTTCTGTTTGATTCTCGGTACTGTATCAAGATACTTTCCAAATACTTCGCCATTAAAATGTTTATTGTCAAAAATTGGCATATTTTACCTCTTACTTTCCGAGCCATGCTTTAACGTCTGGCGCACCAGGATGTGCATTTGCGTACTCCATCTTTTCACTAAGAGACATTTTCTCAAACGCTGACCCACCTCCATTATCAGGTGGATTCTGGATATCTGCTCCTCGCTGCTCTGTGGTTGCAATGTAGTCCTTGTAGTTTTCCTTGATGCTCTTGGTAAGCTCCTCAGCTCCCTCAATCTTGCCATCTTTCAAGGTTAATGCCTCAATTTCCTTGGCACTTGCCTTAACCACCAGATCAACCAATTTGTTTGATACTCCTGCACTTGTAAGCAGTTCTTTGTAAGCGTTTTCTTTCGCCTTTGCTTCCTGTGCCTTAGTCTCATTAGCCTTATAGTCCTCAAATGCTGTATGTTCGTAGTTATACTTGGTTTCCCACTCCTTCGCCTTGGTTTCCCACTCGCCAGCCTTGTTCTTTGCGCTGTCCTTTGCATCATCTAACTCAGCCTTTAACTGGTCAGTTTCCACGTGTAGAAGATCGAGGATTTCTCCAATCTTCTCCTCATCTGTTGCATTCTCGTTTTTAAGCACTGCTCTAATATCTGATTTTTTTAAACCCATTGCTATTTCTTCTCCTATTCTTTGGGGCGCATTCTCGCGCTATAGCCGTATTGCGACTGTTATTCTTTACAGTGGCTACACCCTACCATGATTTTTGATTGATGTTGTGCCAACTTTCAAAATGGCAAAAGAAAAAGGAGGGTGTTAACCCTCCAAATTCTCTCGTATGATTTTCGCGTATTCGTCTACATGATTTGCAAGCGCAGGTTTCAAGTATGGTCTTGCCTTCTGTCCATTTGTCATGTGCCAGTTGCCCTTGCTATCCTCGTATACCCACGAGGTTTTTCTTCCTCCGTCAGCGTACTTTCCAGTTCCCAATTCAACATCATTTTGTTATCGTAGAGGCTTTTTATCCTCTACTTCTTGCAATTTATCATTTTGCAAGTTCGGCATATATTATCACCCTTTATAGGGTGTCAAGCACTCGTGGTCACATTATTGCTCCCTTAACGCTCAGTGACTATGCTCTACGGTGGTCAGTGGTTTTCTGACTTACCTCGGTGTCAGGTCTAAATAATTCGCCTAAAGATATGTTTTCGTGTCTGTGATAACGTCCAAGTATGGTTACATAGTCAAGCTCAAAGATTCTGCACCACTGCGTTAATGTTTTTTCAGCATTTCCTATTTTGATTTTAATGTTACTTCTGCGATTGTTACATTGTGTAATGTTGTCTGTCCACCTACAATTATCTGGGCTATAATTTCCATCATTATCAATTCTATCAATGGTTAATTCTTCTCTGTATCCATTTTTCATTGACCATTCATAAAATTTTAAAAAGTCATTTTCCCATTCTTCACACATTTTTATACCTCTTCCACCATATGCATAAAAATGTGAATTATTAGGGTTATTACATCTAGCTTTAATTCCTTGCCATTTGCTATATAGCCGTGTTGTGCCAACCTTGAAACCTGCGTGATTAAATTTTTTCTTTGCCTCGCTTTTGTTCAAATTGGTTTCATCCTGCTCTTTTTTTAGACATCCGCAAGACCGTATCAGCCCAGCCTGTAAGCTGTCTGATCTTACTCTTTTTAAGTTTCCACAATCGCATTGGCATATCCAATAGGTTTTTCTTGTGCTTGTTTCTGCAAGCCCGATTACGGTAAGCCGTCCAAACTTTTTTCCAGTTAAATCTTTAACTTTTCCCATATCTTTCATAATGTTCCCAACTCCTTTTTTCTTTTATTATATCACATTTTACGTGAGTTGGGAACAGAAATCTTTCACCGATTTTGCTTGATTTTTCAATATCTGTTACCAGATAAAGCCGCATGTTAGTCTACGGTGCATACTCTACAGCACTGCCTATCAGTACCTTGCTGTTTCCGTCCATCTGATGTGTAATGCTATTGCGTAGATTTCCAGTGTCTACAGGGCATTTCTCCTTGGCATAGCGTTCTGCTGTCAGTCCACACTCCTCTAGTGCTTTTTTGATCTGATCGCGACTGGCACGGATAACAGCACCAGTATTGTCAATCTCAATTCTTACACTACTTCCCATGTCTCTGTTTCCACTCCTTATAGCTTTTTACGTCATGGTTGTTTCTTCTTGCCTGATCTGCATGTATCGTGATTGCTACCATGGTACAGCGGCAGTTGTATACCTCACACGGCTTGCCTTTAGGGTCGGCAGGGTACATACAGCCGTTCGGAAAAGGCTCATCATACCTTACCCTTACTCCGTTTAGCTGCCTGTGTGAATCTCTCACTCGGTGATCGTTTGCTGACATCCACTCTTTCTGCATTTCAATCCCTATGGCAGAGGCACGGTTATAGCTTTCCTGCCGCCCACCATTCTGTGCGCCTGTTATCATCGTCCTTGCATTTCTGATAGCTGCGCTGCGGTTCATGTTGGTGACGTTCTCCAACCGCTTTGCCAGATCGCCCACCGCATCCCCTTGTAAGATACCTTGCAGCACTGCATTCTGCACCTTTTGGCGATTCCATCGTTCATCCTTTGGGATATCTACTCTTGCAGGTGGTAGCAACTCAATCTCACCCTCAGACAGTCTCCTGATTGTGTCCTCATCCAGAAGATCAAAGCTTATGCCGCTTCCTTTCTCAATCTCATAGGCTGAGTAATTGTAGTTCTCGCGGAATACCTCAGGAGTTACGTTGTTGATATAGTCAGCCGCCAACTTATTTGCATCGGTAAGCCGCCTTGCCATCTGATCTCTCAGGGCTTCCCACCTTGCCCCTCGTGCTACCTGATTGTTAACCCACTGGAAGAACTCTGCATCTGTATATTTTCCTTCCATGTATGCGTTATACTCTTTCAGGTAGCGTGATTGGAACGTTTTGAAGTACTCCGTAGCCTTTTCTTTAAGCTCTTTGTGTGCCTCCTGATATACCTGCTGTAGCCGCTTTTCTACCTCTCTCAGCTTTTTTTCTGTGTATTTGTCGGAGTAACTACTCACTTAGTATCAGTCCCTTCCTCTTCGTCATCCTCTTCCTCTTCATCGTCTGCTGAAAATCTCTTAATCTCTTCTGCCTGCCGCTTTTCAATCTCTGTGGCAGCTTCCTCAGGAGTAAGAAACGGAAGATGCTGTATAATGCACTCATCGGAAAGATAGTTTGAGGCTTGCAGTACCATAGAGGTCTGCTCTGTCTGATTAGCTACTCTATTCCATGTCAGTGTCGGGTTGTCCGTAATCCCTGCTAGTTCAAGAATCTGTTGCACGAAATCAAGGACGTAATATTCAAAATCAGCGCACTTATTATCCTGTGCCTGATATGCCGCTTGTATCTCCTGAGTGGTTTTTGCCGCTGCTGAGAGGGTCTTAACGTCCAAAGCTTGGAAATCCTCATATAGATCATTACGCAGCAGTTCAATCATTGCTTGCCTTGATTCTACCGGAACCTCTAGCGTGTGAGCTTCTGCTTCCGTTCCATCCTCTACTACTGCCGCCCTTACAGATGCCATACGCTGGATGAACTTTGCAAGGTCTGGGTCATCCATGCCGCCCTCATTTTTTAAAATCCAGTAGAAGCCTGCCGCATCATCTATATCATTCGCAAGTCCGTTCTTGATATAGTCGTAGCAGTCAATGCTTTCCCTGATTCCAACTAACTCACTTTCATGCTCATCATTGGCATATAGTGGGATAATTGGCAGCCCTGCATAGTTACTTTCTATTTCATCGTCTACTCCTACAGCCGTCTTAGTGATCGTTTTGATATATCCCCTCTTTGAGTTAACCACCTTGATAGGCTCACGGTTGACTTGCTGAAAATCTGTGTAGCCATCAGGCTCATACAGAGTACACTTAAAAACGATATCGTCTCCCACTACCCTGCACCAATACCTTATGCCTGCCATTAGCTGTGAAGTTTCCTCACTATACAGCGGGCAAAAACCTGGCTTCGACGGCGTATCAGCATAGCCGAAAACTTCCAGATGATCCACATTCCAAAATCCAAAACCTCTTCCACCTGCCATTGCTCTTTTTGCCGCAAGCTGTAGCTTGAAGTCGAAATCTTTTCCTAACTTCGCCTTATTCTCTGGCTTATCTAGCTTCAAGCCATTGCCTAGTACGTACTGCACCTGCTGTTGGCATAGTCTGCGGAAGGCCAATGTCTTTGTTTTGAAATTAGACGAAAAAACGTCAGCTACCTGTTTTCCACTCAAGGTATACAGCATTTTCTGAAATTTCTCTATGGTAGTGTTATGCTTCGCAAAGTACCTCTCTCCGTCCTGTGCTTCCGCATACTCTCGTGAGCACTTGAAGCTGTCTACAGCATCACGGCAAAAAGCTCCTCTAGCCTCATCGCTTACCCCAACAGCAAGCAAATCCTGATATGTTTTCATAGTGTCTCCTTTTACAGCATGTAATTGCCGCTTGCTACTGCTGCATCAAGTGCGGCTCTTGTCTTTTTAATCAATCTCTTGGTTCTTACAAAATATCGTACTGCATCCATACAGTGGTCGCTTTCCTTGTCCACTTTCTCCTCGCCTCGGTCTAGGGCTTTCTGATCCCACACGTAAGCTCCAAACTCTTTTATGGTGTATTTGCAGCAAGCCATAAACTTTAATCGCCTAGTTTGCAGCATAGTTGAAACGTCTGAAATTCCATTCGTTACATCGTTATCCGCATCCTTTACGTGCAACCCTCGGTTTCTCACCTCTACTTTCAGCGCAGCAGCAGAGGGATCAATGATTACCTGCTTTGGCTTGATTCCATTTAGCATTTCCGCAAGTCCGTCTACAAGCTGTCCCACTGTCTTTTGTTGACTCTTCTCTCGCCCACTGTAGTAGTATTCTTTCAGGCATAGCCAATCGTCTGTCCCTGCAATTCTGCGCCAAAGCAGAAAGGTCGTTGCGTTTTGAATACCAAAGTCAGAAGAAACGTAATAATCTCCGATTGTGTCAGGTTCTTCTTTCAACACGTTCTCTTCTTTCGAAAACATATCATATACAAGTCCCTCAGCTATGCACCAGAGTCCGAGAATGTAACGCTTATAGAACACTCCCACGTACATGTTACGATATCGCTCTTTGATCTCTTCTGAGAGTGAGAGGTTATCGTCCATTGTAAAGTGCAGGTAAATTAGTTTCTTTTCCTTGCGCTTATCTATCCAATTTACCTTGAACCAATGTGAAGGCGAATCAGGATTGCAGTTAAACCAGAATTTTGAACCATCTACTGAGCATCGTCCTGTTGCTTGGTTTACGAAGCTCTCAGGCATAAGAGCCACTTCATCAAAAAATACACCTGCAAGCGTGATACCCTGTATCAAGTCTTGTGATCGCTCGTCCTTGCCGCCAAAGACATAAAAGTAGTTCTCCGTTTCTCCTCTCGATATGATAATCAGATTGTCGGCTCTATGATCCTCCACTTTGTAGCCTCTGGCTCTTAGCATCAGCTTTAGCCAAAAGAGGACGTTGCGGCGAAATGATCCAATTGTTTTGCCGCACATTGCAAAATTCTGACTTTCGAAGTTAGTCATAGTCCAAAATATGAAAGCCAGTGACATACTCAGCGTTTTTCCTGATCGAATAGCACCATCTGCAATGATGCCCTCCATATCTTTTACTGGGGATGTATCACACCACCAATTAAGCACCTTGCGTTGCTTTGGAGAGAATGGTTTAAAATGAAAAAACTGTTTAACTTTCTTTATCAGGCTCATCTGTCCAGCCCTCCCAATCCGCAGCGGCACTACCTTCAAGTGCTTGCAGGAATCCGTCATCAGCAAGCTCTTCCTGCTCGTTATCCTGCTTTAGCCGTTCGGTTTGTGCGTTAATCTGTGCTATCTTTGCCTCTTGTTCGGCTGTAGCTAAGTCCATATGCGCTGCTAGCCAATCAAGTGCTTTCATACGGTCAGCTAGCTTGATACTTGCCCCATCTTTTCCTTGCTTAACTTCTGTAAGGATAGTTCCGTCTATCTCAGTAGAGGGCTTGAAACGAACGACATTAACAATCTTGGTAAGTGGTTTCTCATCTCCTGTGTCGGGGTCTTTAATTTTGATCGGGCCATATAACCCCATCACTGGAACTTCTTCCGTTCCAAAGATTAGATAATCGGTGATATCAGAAAATGCAATATCCATATACTTTTGAAAAATGTCATGCTCACTTAAAAATTCTCGGTTGATCCGAGCTTGCTTTAGCCTCATGATTTCGTTTTTAATTTCAACGTTTTTCAACAGTTCATGCCCATGCCCACATGCCATTTGGTAGCTACATTGATACGCTTTTTGATAGGCTTTGGTCGCGTTGAAGCAGCGTGTGTAGATCAAGCAGAAAAGTCGCTGTTTATCTGTCAGTTTTGGGTTCTCCATCACCTGCTTAACTTCTGACTCTATAGCTCTTTCCTTTAGGGTTTTCTTTTTATCCGAACGCTCGTTATTTTTTAGCGAACGTTCGCTTTTCTTTTCCGAACGCTTGGTGTCTCCCTTATCCCACTTGTAAGTGCTTTTCCACCGTCTAACCGTTCCTTCTGGCAAGCCTAACTGACTTGCAATCTCAGTTAATTTCTTACCCTGCAAATACAATTCCTTTGCCTGATCAATCCTTGCATCTGGTGCTCTTGCCAATTTGTTCACCTGCTTTCCGTATATCAAGAAAAGCCGCCTTTCCAGACGGCTATGCACCCTGAGGGTGTGGCGAACCAGAATTGCACTGGGGGAGTATATCAACTCAGCCGCTTTTACCGCCTGTGGCTTATAGGAGGTGTATAGAGTCGTCAACAGCTTTCTCCGTACTCCCATATTGTAGAACTAATTTTGATTGATGTTGTGCCAACTTTTAGAATCCTGCATTTTTCCCAACGAGGTTTACAAAATCTATTTTCCACCGTTGGATTGTACGCTCTGAGAAGCTTAATATCATTGATACCTTAGGCACGCTGTAGCCCTCAAAGAACAGCAATTCTATAGCTTGCAGCCTATCTCTGTAATTCCCATGCTTTATTGCAGTTTCTTTTACAGCCTGCTCCATTGCCTTTTCTATCAACTTTCCTTGCCGCGTATTGGGTGTAGCCCTTGCATAGTGGTTAATCATTCCCAGTACTATGTTGTACCACCAGTTCTTATAGCGTGATGTGTTCAATCATCATCACCACCTGCTGCACACAATGCAAAAACGATAGTTACAATGATTCCTGTAAATACTCCTGCTACAAATACTGCAATTTCCATGTTTAATCCTCCTTCAGTTTTTCTTTTCCTTCCGTACCCGTTCCACCTGATATAAAAATCTGCGATACGGCATATTGCACTGCCTTGCACCTTCTGCTATCGGGATTCTTCCACTATCCACTTTTGCAAAAATTTCATAAAAATTATCTGGAAGAGGGCAATGTGGAGAGCTTTTTTTACTTTCTCCTCTGGCTTTAAGCTGCTCATTTGCATATTTTGTAAATGTTGCCTGTGATACCTTACATCTCTCAGCAGCATCTACTCCGCTTAACTTGCCATCTCTCCATTTCTGATAATTTTCTTCAAAATTTTCAATTTCAAGTTTCTTTCTGTTTCTGGAATATCCTGTGTGCTTTTCTCCTCTGGCTTTTATCTGCTCGTATGCGTACTTTTCAAAAGTTACTGCTGCTACCCCGATTATCTTTGCCCCTTCTGCGGTTGTAAGCTTTCCATCTCTCCACTGTGTATAGATTTCTTCTGGCAGCTCTGCCTTGCGTTTAAATACCTGCTTTGATTTTCTCTTTGTGCGCTCTCTGGTCTTTGCTCCATTTTCTGGAGATTTTGTGGCTTCTGCTCCATTTTTCCGAATTTCTGGTTTTTCCCAGTGCAACCAGTTCTTGTACATGGGGCGGTTCTCGTACTTCTTCCCCCACATTCCCAAGTCCATGTTGTGAGCACGAACATCTGCTACAGCCGCAGCTTCCTCTCGTGTAGCAAATAATCTTGTGCCTAGGTCGCTCTTTTTCCAATAGAATAAGTTATTGGCATTGTCGCCCACCTCTCTGTGCAAGCACACAGATACGCAGCCTAGCCCACCACTTTTCCACTTGTACGGAGATTTTACAATACTTTCCACTACTTCAAGCCCGTAATTTCTAAAACCTTCCATTCCCTTATATCTCATCGTGTAATCGCTTGTGTAGTACTCACATACACAATATACCTTGTCTCCAATTTTTGGACTCCACTCTGTCATGACTGTGTTTTTCTCCCTTCCCAGTAATCAATCAACTCCTGCTCCTTCTCTGTGTAGTCCCAGCACATTTCTGTGTCGTCCAACCAGATAGCAGAGCACTCTACTCCATTGCAATCTGTGAATCTGTACAGCCCTGCACCCAGAAACAGCTTGATTTCTGGCACTAACACATGCGCAGACTCTCTTGCGTACTTTGTATCGTGCATTAACTTCATTTCTTACCTCCTGTAATTCTTCCCAAAAATCACTTTAAAATCTTCATTGGGATATTTTCTTTCGAATGCCTTTTGCCCTTCCTCATGCAGCTTTTCCGCTGCTTCTTTGCAAAAATGCACACCGCAGGGCGGTTCGTTGTGGTGACTATGGCACAGCCAAACCTTTAAGCCATACTTCTCGGATAACTTTCTGTTTGCCGTCCCTCCGAAAATGTGGTGCATTTCAAGCCCTGTGTCTGGCAGGGACATTTCTGCCCCTACCAGTTCTCGGCAGACATAGCACTCTTTTTTTGTCTGCATTATACTTTTCATTTTCCCCTAGTTTGCTGAGTCTGCATCAATCAGTCGCATCCTCTTCCTCCTCCCAGTAAAGTCTCTGTCCGCAGTTATCGCAATATTTTGTCGCCATTGGAATAACTGCGATGAGCTGTTTGCAGCATTCGCATCTATAGATATCTGATACATAATTCCCCTTTTTAATTCTAGCTGGTTTCATTGGAATTGTTTTTTTCGATTGCTTTAATCGCAATTTCGCATGTAGCCTCATGTTTAAAATACTCAATCGCTTGTGCTTTTAATCCATCTTTTAAACACTGCTTTCCCAACTCGTTTTCTGCCTCTCCGATATCCTTCAAAATGTCAAATACCTCATCGGAATCCATCTCAAATTTAATTTGTTCATCCATTTTCCCATTCCTCCTTATACACTAAACGACTCACAGACGCCTATTTCTTCCCTCTAAAGTCTGCACATGCAATAGCTCCTGCAACAGCAAATACACCTGCTGCAACCAGAGTTAACGCATCTCCTGTAGCAATTCCGCAAACAACTAAGTATGCTGTAACTAAATAGTTAATCATTTTGCTCCCCCCCTTCCTCTGAAAAAGCATAATCTTTGATTTTTTTGTCCACGAATCGAATCTGGCTTGGGTTTACCTCACCCATCGTGCCGTCCTCATACTCCACAAGCCCAAATATCATGCTCATTTGTCCCT
>OLRE01000877.1_pt1 | contig 32845 bp, 33 predicted proteins | sample 1672461 | NCBI WGS metagenome assembly OLRE01 (sample SAMEA3136688, study PRJEB25190) | human gut metagenome | biome: human gut; feature: human-associated habitat; material: faeces | place: Austria | collected 2013
TCCCTGCTCGATACCGGCCGGGCAGTCCAGTAAAATATAATCAAACTCTTCGCGAAGCTCATTGATCAGCGCAACCATCTGCTCCGGTGTGACAGCATCCTTATCTCTGGTCTGTGCGGAAGGAAGCAGGCATAATTCCGGATATCTTTTATCCTTGATCAAAGCCTGACGGATACGGCACTTTCCTTCTATAACATCTACCAGATTATATACAATACGATTTTCCAGACCCATAACCACATCCAGGTTACGCAGTCCGATATCGGTATCAATCATTACAACTTTCTTGTTTAACTGTGCAAGACCTGTACCAATGTTTGCTGTGGTTGTGGTCTTACCTACACCACCCTTTCCTGATGTGATAACGATTACTTCGCTCATGAAACTTATTCCTCCTACGTCCCTAAATGTTATTTAATATATTTTTGGTGATTGGCTCAATATAGATATTTCCATCTCTTGCAATGGCGATCTGTGCTTCCACTTCCGGTGTCTTTGACCGGCGGAGTGTACGACGTTTTGGTTCCGGCTTGTCCGGACTCTTTGCGATCAGATCCCCAATCTGAATCTGAATCGGCTGCATATCCAGCGCAAAAATAAAGCAGTTACGATCACCCATACATCCTGCCTGTGCGTTACCTTTTAATGCCCCAAGAATCACAATGTTTCCCTGGGAAATAATTTTGGCTCCCGGATTGACATCGCCAATGATCGTGACACTCGATTCACTCGAAATCACCTGTCCCGACCTTAAAGTGCCACGATAAAACTGCTCCGGCCCGTTTCCTGCTGCGGCATTCTCATACTGCTGCTGTACGGCATCGTAAAACGCCTCGACCTGTTCTTTCATGACAGCTTCCTGTCTTGTTCCATTTTCAACGATACACAGGATTTCAATCGATGTGTTGCTTTCAATTGCTGAGATGATCTGCTGTTCTTCCTCTTCCGAAAGTTTTCTTCCTTCAAAGGACAATGCCAGTTTTGCATTTTTAAAAAATGTACTGGATGCTTTGAACTTTTCGACAACATCCTTCAATAACTCATCAAACCCAATCTCCGGGTCTAAGACAAGATTAATTCCGTATTTATTACTTTTTATCGTAACAGATTGTGACATGGTAACCTCCAATTTCATTATTAAAATGAAATCCATCAATTGTAATTATACCTGTTTGCGGCAAATACGCAAGCATTTTCGCTTTATTTGAACGATTTAAAAAAACCTGTCCTTCCTGCGATTGTATTTCTTTCGTTTCTTCTCACGAAAACGCATTTTATCATTTTTTTTCGTTTTTCTCTGATGACGGATCACATAAAAATTATCATATGCCCGTTTTGCCAGAAACAACAGAACCACTGCTGCGACAATAACCACTCCCGCAACAATGAGCCATGCAGGATCGATCCGTATGACACGTTCATTTTTCTTCTGCCCGCTATCGGTATTGACGTAATAATTATCTTTTACCTTTGCTCCGGTTTTTACTATATCCACACTGCCGACCTCATGACCGGCATATGTGTATGCAAGCCTTGCAACTTTCTTTTTTCCTTTTGCAGATTCTGTCTTTTTATAGGATGCATCGGAAAACTGTGCTCCTTTTGGCATAATGATATAAGCATCCTCATCCAGCTTTACATAAGGTTCACTGTTGTTCAAAACCCCGTAATTTTTTCCGTTGTCCTTTGCCAGACCCGCATCGTTTTCCGAAATATTCAGCGCCTGGAAATTTTCAAAGCAGTAATCAAATAATTTTCTGGTATCCGTATAATGATCCGGTGTTGCCGCATCCATCACCACACACACCAGAGTAATTCCGTCTTTCTCCGCAAAAGACACCAGGGTATTATTCGCCACTGTCGTGTAGCCGGTTTTTCCGCCAGTACAGTATTTGTACAAATGAGAGCTGTCCCCGCGAAACGGGTAGATCATTTTATGGTGATTGTGACACGGATATTCTGCCTTGCATTTATTGGTCTTCGGAAGTGTATAGCTTGGACTGCCTGCGATCATCCGGAACGTCTCGTTTTTGTATGCCTCTGCGGAAATCAGTGCCATATCATACGCGCTGACCCAGTGATCTTCATCCGGCAGACCATTACAGTTATTGAAATGCGTATCCGTACATCCCAGTTCCTTTGCGCGCTTATTCATCAGATCGATAAACGTCCGGTAATCACCACCCAGTTTCTGCCCCACATGCTCCGCAACCGCATAAGCACATTCATTGGCAGACTCCAGCATAACCGCATACAGACACTGCTCCATCGTCAGTTTTTCTCCAAGATTCCGGGCAATATGGGAAGTATCTCCCTCATTTTTAAATACCGCATCCGCAGAAAACGTAACGACCTCATCCATATCACAGTTTTCGATTGCCAGAAGAACCGTCATGATCTTTGTGATACTCGCCGGATAATGTTTCTCGTGACTCTTCTTTTCATATAAAACGGTGCCGGTATTGACTTCCATCACAATGGCACTTTTGGACTGCGTTTTTACCCCGTCCGGCCAGTACTCATCTGCACGCACAGACAACGGTAACATGAGTAAAACCGTGCATACGGCAAGAAAAAATGCTGTTACACGGGTGTATTTTTTTATTTTCATAAGGCTCCCCAATTCTTGATTTTCTTATATTTATAATACCATTATTTCCATAATCGTTCAATTTTTATTTGCCGAACGGACGAAATTTGTATATAGTAATAGTATTCTTACAGTTAGCAAAACTGAATTTATCTTTTCCAAGGAGAAATTACTATGAGACTAAGAAATATACCGGGCGCCAATGAAGCTGTGGCAGCCAGCCCATATTGTATACAGAATGCAGCAGAACACCGCGGACAATGGCATGCCTTTTTTGAAAATGACCATCCGATCCATATCGAAATCGGCATGGGAAAAGGCAGATTTCTGATGGATCTTGCTGCGTTACATCCCGAAATCAATTATATCGGCATCGAACGTTACACCAGTGTACTGCTGCGCGCAGTCCAGAAAATGGATACCCTGCAGCTTCCAAATGTTCATTTTCTGTGTGAAGACGCCGCAAAACTTCCGGAAATTTTTGCACCGGAAGAAGTTGACCGGATCTATCTGAATTTTTCCGACCCGTGGCCAAAGGACCGCCATGCCAGACGCCGACTGACTTCCCATGAATTTTTAGACCGCTATGACCAATTTCTTGCAGCCGACGGACGGCTGGAATTTAAAACAGACAATCAGGACCTGTTTACGTTTTCTCTCGAGGAAATCGAAACTTCCGACCGCTGGCATCTTAATGCCTCCACCCGTGACCTGCACCATGATCCATCCATGAATGAAGGAAATATCATGACCGAATACGAAGAAAAATTTTCTTCTAAGGGTAACCCGATATGTAAACTGATCGCCTCCCGCTAAGGAGGCGGTTTTTCCGTTATCCTATTTTTCCAAAATCCGCCTGTTTCTATACTTCCGGTACAGCCGGTAACAAAACCGTGCTTCTTCCTGTGAAATCTCTTCTTCGGAAAAGACCGCTTTCTGCACAATGCACAGATACTTCTTCCAATCCTCCGCCGGAACGGACGGATAGGTTGTCATCAGCTTTTTCAGATAGTCCGCATCGGTCTTCATGCCAAAACTTCGCTGATGTAATCCCCGGTAAATCCGCCGGTTGATCCGGTATACCGCATGACGATTCTGCCGGTTGCGCAACTCCATAAGCAATTGTTCCCGGTAAATGCGCAACCATTTTGTCACCAGAACCAGCATCAGAACAACAGCAAGCAGCGTCAGACTCACCGCAGAAAATACTTGCAGATTTCGCCTGTTGTTCTTTTTCTCATTATTTTTTACCGGCCGCTTTGTCTTCTTCTCCGTCATCTGACTTTCTGTCTGCTGCTGTGTTTCCATCTGTGTTTCTGACGGCGATTCGTTTTTCGTCTGCATTTGCGTCTGCGGATTCTGCTCCGCTGCATCTTTGTGCTCTTCATGCCGCTGTTTCCACGTATCGCGCAATTCCGGGGTTGTCGGCAGCTTTGCACTGTCATTCGTATAGCCCGGGGTCATTTCCACCGGCACCCATCCGATATTTTCCAGATAAATTTCCACCCATGCATGCGCATTGTAGTCCGGCACATCTGCCTGATAGCCTTTCTTTTCTTTATGAAATGCCGATGGTTCCACCACATATCCCGATGCATAACGCGCCGGAACTCCCAGACTTTGTAAAATCAGCGCACCCGCGCTGGCAAAATGCATACAATATCCCTCATGTCCGGTTTCCAGAAAATAAGCAATGGTATCTTTCCCCTGTGGGATGTGATTCAGATATAAGTTATAGGTATTTTCGTTCCCCAGCCAGTTGGCAACCTGTGTCGCAAGATTCTGCCGGATGTTGTTGGTTGTTATCTGTCTTTCTGCCCGTCCGGAATTGTTTCCATCCGTATCCGCCAGCCAATCCTCATCGTATAACCCGCCTGTTTCCATCTGATCCGCCACATAGGTGCCGTTTTCCTCATACACGCCATATCCGATACTTTCCAGAGCCAGCCTTCGTGTAATAAAATCTCCCACTGCCGGAACATCCGTGGCAAATTTACGGTATCTACTGTCAGCATAGGCATCATACCATTGCTGCAGATCCGTATCTGTTTCTCCGTGGACCATACAAAACCTGTCAAAAACATCGCGCAGATCCGTATTTTCATCCAGTCCCTCAAAAGAAACCTTTCCCGTTGCCCTCTTTTTACATACCACCGTATCATCCCTGAGCCAGACCTTCCCACCGGCTGTCTGCGAATCTGAAAAATACGGCATATACGCGTTTTTTAACCCCAGTGCCCGATAGGAAATCTGATACGAAACCGTCTGTGTTTCATCCTCTGCCAGCTCACTCGAACGGATGTATTTTACAAGTTCACCGGCATTCTGCTGCATTAACATTGCAACATCACTGCGATGGTATCCCGCCTTATCCACTTCGTGCGCAAACGTTTTCCCTTCATTTACCCATGTACCGTTCTGATATGTGCCACTGGCAAATGATTTCAGATACAGTTTGCCCGCCGGGGCTTTCGATGCTTCTATCGAAAATACGGTTTTTCCGGTATAGTCCGGTGTTGTATTATCCACATGTTCCCGCGATCCCTGCAAAGTTATCCCCGAAAACGTCAGGTTTTTCACACGTTCTTCCACCTGTCTCTGAAACGCATAAAACTTCGGTGACTTTTTCGGAATCTGCTTTGCCACACCGGAAAACGCATAGCTGCTCACCGAGACAAGAATCACGGCAAACACACCGGCTACAGCATAAGACAGTAGCTGCATCCATACATGGGTACGACCGTCAGCCACCCTTACATCCATGTGCATCCATGGTGCCGCAGACACCAGCACGGTTCCCACGAAAAAGAGTGCAATTCCACTCCAGCCCAGTCTGGCATTGACCAGAAGAGCAACCGACAACGCTGTTATATCCGGAAGCAGCAAAACCAGCCGCACACCGGTCACATATCGAAACATCAGACTTAACAGCACAACAACTGCCAATAAAAACGCCAGCATATAAGTATACCGCATCTCCGTCCCGGCCCCGGTCATATAATTTGTTCCATACTGTTTATTCCAATATGACAGATATGCCTGAAACAGCATTTTTCCGCTCTCTGTCAGTTTTCTCCGATGAAAAATTCCAAACAGTACGAGTGCCGCCGGATATCCGATTTCAAGCACAACCTTGCAGACCCTCTGATATTTTCCGGTCGCAGGAACTCCCACGATAAACAGCACAAGACTTACCAGCATGGCCACCTGCAGTTTACCAAGCGCACGGATCGGCAGCTGCCATCCGAATGCACTCCGGAAAATCGCAAGCATTGCATAAAACAGCAGTTCCACAGCAACCGCCTCACAGATCAGCCGGATACCGGTATTGCCAGACAAATATGTGGTTTTATTCCCTCTCCTGTCCTTCCTGTTCACAATACCAGCTCCATTTCTTCCAGCTTCTGTCTCCAGTTATCTCCACCAAAATCCGCAAGTGTCTGTCCATCCAGCACAAGAAAAAGCTCCGGTGTCAGTTCCAGCCTGTGTACCGGATGCTCGCAGCGATACTGCTGCTCATATCTCTGTCGCAGTGAACCGGCCGTTTCCTTCTGACATTCCATAAACTGCATCAAAAACAGATACACGCTTTCCTCATCCTCGACGCGCAACCGTTTGATTTCTGTTTCCTCCTGCCATGCCACATAATGCGGACAGCCGGCATCCATCATCGAATACACCAGATCTGCCGCAATTGTGAGAAAGGTTTCCGCATAGGCTTCCCTGCTGCGTCTCATATGCCGGCCTTTTCCTGCCATCTGTGGCAGCATGTCCAGCAAAAATATCACCGCACAGGCAAGCGGCTGACTGTCCTCCCGCACCAGAAGCCCGTCCGATTTGGCGGAGAGTTTCCAGTGTATGCGCTGCAGGCGATCCCCCGGACGATATTCCCGCACATCAAAGATCTGGCTGACATCTGTTCCCGGCTGAAAATCATCGTAGCTTTCCGCTTCTCCGAAATATCTGCGTACCCGCTCCGACACCTGTACTGCCACAGCATCCAGTTCCGGCAGCACCTGTATATCTGCAAATCTCTTTATTTTTTTATGCACATAAAACAGACCGGTCAGATCATAAATCCGTACTTTTACAAGCTCATACTCATAACTTCCCACATGAGAAAGCACGACACGCTTTTCCATGCACTGCATTCCGCGCATCAGTCCGGCACCGTTCCACCAGAAATTTCTGGCATACCCGGCAAATGTATTTCTACAGCGCACACGGTAACGCACTTTTGCTGCCGGAAACAACATGGTCTGATCCACGGTAAGCTGTACCGTAACTTTTTTCCCTTTTTCCACCACGGTAAGCGGAATCCTGATATCTGCCGTGATATGTCTGCAATAAATCAGCAGATACAAACATGCAAGCAGCATCAGTACCAGTTCCGCAAACCCAATCAGCCCAATCGCAATGCTTCCATAGATCAGCGCAATATAAAATGTGACAATCGTCACCCCTGTTCCAATCAGAAAACTGCCCACGTTTATCCCCTAAGTCTTTTGTATGTTGTTGGTTTGTCCACATCCGACAGAATTTCCTGCAGGGTGGCATCGACTGTCACATGTCCGATCCGTGCCTTTGTGTTGAGCACAATACGGTGTTTTGCCACATCCGCAAAAATGTCCGTCACATCATCCGGAATCACATAATTTCTTCCCTGCAAAAATGCCCATGCTTTTGCCAGCCGCACGCATGCGATCGTGCCACGGGGACTTACCCCCAGCTCAATGTAAGCATTTTTTCTGGTAGCCTCCATCAGCTGTACGATATATTTTGCAACATTATCATGCACATAAATCTGTTCCACATACTGCTGCATCTCCCACAGCTGCTCTGGAAGAAGAACCGGCTGCAGATCCTCCGCTTTCGTCATCGTTTTTCCCTGGGCAATTTCCATCTCACTCTGCAGATCCGGGTACCCCATGCTCATGCAGGTCATGAACCGGTCCAGCTGTGATTCCGGAAGAAGCTGCGTTCCCGCACTGCCTTTGGGATTCTGTGTTGCAATGACAACAAACGGCTGCGGCACTTTTCGGCTCACACCATCCACCGTTACTTTGCCCTCCTCCATCACCTCAAGAAGCGCTGACTGTGTCTTTGGCGAAGTCCGGTTGATCTCATCCGCAAGAAACAGATTACACATGATCGTTCCCGGATGGTACACAAACTGTCCTGTCTCTTTCTGGTACATGTTAAATCCTACAATATCTGCCGGAAGCACGTCCGGTGTAAACTGTACACGGTGATCCAAAAGTCCCATGACGCGCGAAAAGGCGATGGCAAGTGTTGTCTTTCCCACTCCCGGCACATCCTCAATCAGAATATGCCCTCCCGCAAGAATTGTAGCAAAAGCTTTGGTAATACAGGCATCCTTCCCCGCAATCGCGCGTTTGACCTCTGCCAGAACCGCGGCTGCATACTCATATACTTTCTCCATATTTCCCCCTATGGTTTCTTTCTATAATTATTTACATTTTATATAATAAAAAAACCCCCAACGAATCACATTGTTCGTCAAGAGTTCTTTTGCCATTTGATTCAATCAAAATAAGCTTTGCGAGTGCGCGATCAGGGGTTCGAACCCTGGACACCCTGATTAAGAGTCAGGTGCTCTGCCAGCTGAGCTAATCGCGCATTTTTAAGTTATTTGTTTTGTGTCTTTCCTTAAGACAAGAGTTATTATATAATAGGAGTATTAAAAAAGCAAGCACTTTTTTTATTTTTTTTAAATTTTTTTAAAAGCATATTTGAAAGGAACAATTTAACATGAAAAAAGTAGAAGAAAGATTACTAAAATATGTCAGCTATTGGACAACCTCCGATGAATCCTGCAGTGACATTCCAAGCAGTGAGCGTGAGTTCACGCTTGCAAAAGCCTTAAAGCAGGAACTTGAAACTCTCGGTCTTACCAATATACTTCTCACCGATCACTGCTATGTATATGCCAAGCTTCCTGCCACACCGGGCATGGAAAACTGTAAATCCATCGGCTTTATCGCTCATATGGATACCGCCCCGGATTTTCCCGGAAAAGATGTCAAACCACAGATCATTCCCGACTATGATGGCGGGGATATCTTATTAAAAGGAAGTCAGGATGTCTTAAAGGTAAGTGATTTTCCATCCCTTGCCTCTTTAAAAGGAAGAACCCTGATCACGACAGACGGTACCACACTTCTGGGCGCTGATGACAAGGCAGGTGTTGCCGAAATCATGACAGCCGTGGAAGAACTGATTGCAGAAGGTACACCACACGGGGAACTCTGGATCGGATTTACGCCGGACGAAGAAGTCGGCGCAGGTGCGGATCTGTTTGATCTTGCTATCTTTCAGGCAGATTATGCATACACAGTGGACGGTGATTACGAAGGCGAAGTGGCTTACGAAAATTTTAATGCCGCAAGTGCCATCTTTCATATTAAAGGTGTAAATGTTCATCCGGGCGAAGCAAAAGACATTATGGTCAATGCGGCACTGGTGGGATGTGAGATTGTTTCCCGGCTTCCGGAAGCGGAAACGCCGGCGCACACCAGCGGCCGGGAAGGATTCTATCATCTGACCGATATGTCCGGAGATGTGGCTTCCGCCACCCTTTCCTTTATCATTCGTGACCATGATAAAACCACATTTGAGAAACGGCTGCAGAATCTGCGTGACCTTGCACAATCCATGAATCAGAAATATGGACCGGAAACCGTCACGCTCGACATCGAACATTCGTATGAGAATATGATCTCTGTCATTGAGGATAAAATGGAGATCGTGGATCTGGCAAAACAGGCAATTGCCTCCGAAGGTCTGACACCGCTCTCCCGTCCGATCCGTGGCGGTACAGACGGCGCAAGACTGTCCTTTATGGGATTGCCGTGTCCAAATCTCGGTACCGGCGGTTACGGTTTCCACGGCCCATATGAACACATCTCTGTGGAAGGTATGCAGACCGCTGTCCGTATTTTAAAAAATATTGCCACCCATCCGATCTGTAAATAAATTTATAAAAAACCGTCCGCAGTTTTCTTTCTGCGGACGGCTTTTGTTCTATAACTTATTAAATTTTTTAATTCCCCTGCATATTTGCAGAATTTGCAAGTACAGGCTTCTGGAACATGCGAAAGAGTCCAATCTGTTCTAAGGCCTTTGTGATTGCGAAAAAGATCACCGAATCAATTGGCCACATAATCAGGTTCTTCAGTGCACGCGCCGGAAGAAGCACCATAAATGCCTGTCCATATAACACATTCAGACAAAGTGTTGTCAGAATCACGTTACAGACCAGCATAACTACAAATTTAGCTGCCAGCACACGCCAGATCGTAAGCTTTTTCTTATAAAAAAAGCATCCATACAGGATTCCGGCCAGTATAACAACCAGCGTCAGCTGTGGACAAAATGGTCCGGTTGGCTTCATCATATACTTGATAATATCCAACGCACCATGGAAAATTCCTCCAACCACCGGTCCAAACAGATAATCAATGATACCATTTGGAATACTGGAAAAACCAATCCGAATAAACTGCCCATATTCAATGGAGAAAAATCCTAGAATTACAGCAACTGCAGCAAGCATTGCCATGGTAGTGATGGTTCTTACCGCTTTTAATTCACGGAAAGAATCGGTGAACAAAGTAACGAATTTTTTCATAAAAAAATTACCTCCTTTGCAGACCTCACCGTACTACAACTGGAGATAATATTATCTTCGGATGCAGCGGGATGCGACTCATGTACCGCAAGATTCTCTTTTCGTCCGGGTGACAACTCCCTGTTCATCCGGCACTTAACGCACATGTGTCTACTCTGCTTTAAACTATTAAATTGCAACGACCTAAGTATAACACAATGAAAAAGAAATGCAACTATTTTTTTTATGGCATTTTTATAGCAAAACGCCATCTGTCACACGTTTTTACGTGGAACAGATGGCATCCGTTGCCTGTTATTTTATTCTTTTCAGGTTCCCATACTTGCAAACAGGGCAGCTATCTCATCCGGGCTTAATGCCTTATTGGGATCTGCCGGTTCTTCCGGCTGAAGAGGTGCTTCTTTTACGGCTTCCGGCTCTTCAATCGGCTCCGGAATATCCTCCGGTTCCACAGTTTCCTCGGCAGGTTCCTCAACTTTATCCGCATTGTTATCGTTGCCCATATTCGCAAACAGCGCAGCTATCTCATCCGGGCTCATGGAACGGTTTGGATCTGACAGATCCGGCATCGGTGGAAGTTCTTCCTCCGGCAGGTTCTCATCATCCGCTTCATCAACAATCGCTTCCTCCGGAATCGGGTCCGGTTCTACCAGTTCCTCTGCTTCCTCAATGGCTTCTTCCGGATCCGGAGGAATAATCTCATCCGCTGCCATGATCGGAGGCTCTTCCTCCGGCTTTAAATCCTCCTCTTCCGGTATATCCGGCAGAATCTCCGGTTCCATATCTTCTTCCGGCTCCAGCGAAATCTCCGGTTCCAGGCTCTCCTCCAGATCCGGCGAAATCTCCGGTTCCGGGTTTTCTTCCAGATCCGGCGAAATCTCCGGTTCCGGCTCCATACTTTCTTCCGGCTCTGGTGAGATCTCCGGCTCTACCGGTGTTTCTTCCACATGATTCTGCGGTGCCGGCTGTGGCTCTACAGGTGTTGCCACAGGTACAGAAACCTGCGGCTGGGAAACAACCACTTTCTGACTGTTCATAATGGTCTGATTCAGGCGCAGTTCCATATCTTTCATTGCAATAATGATTTCCTGCAGCTTTGCGGCTATCTCTTTATCCTGTGAATGTTCCTGTTCTTTTCCATCCTTCTGCACCGAAGAAATTTCATCCTTACAGGCTGAAAGAATCTCGTCCTTATAAGCACCCGCAACTGTACCGAACCCATCCATTCCTTTCTGGAACGTATCAAACCGGTCCAGCAGCTGTTCGTATGAATTCATCAATGCATCGGTATTCTCATGGGACCGCTTGATAATTACTTTCGCTATTCCCTTCTGTGCATTGACAATTTCCTCTGTCGGAATCTTAGATGCCTCTTCCATATATGCAAGCTTCACCGATATTTCCTCAAAATATTTTTTCAGCATGAGATATGATGCCTTTTCCGACTTGAAAATACTCTCATACTGTTCCTCTCTCCGGGCATATTTTGTCTCATATACTAAAATCACGCCTCTGATTGCAACATACAGGCATATCAGATCTGCTGCTGCCAAAACAACCAGAACAATAAACATCTTCGGGAAATTGACTATGGCATACAACTCTGCCATAAAAATAAACGCAAACAAAAGTATCCCGAAAATCATCTGCATCCTTGCTTTCGAATCTTTATTCTTCATATGATACCGCTCCTTCCATGAGCCCGCTATTCTAACCACTATGCAAAATAAGCTCTAGTATGTTATATTTTACCATATTGTGTCGATTCTCACAAGGTTTGTTGTTTATTTCTGCCTTCTATAATACGTCATTTACAATCTGCTCTGCTGTCAGATGATTCTCTTTTAATACCTCATTTACATCATACCGGTCAAGGAATTCTTTTTTCAATCCGTAATTATAGACTTTCATATCACTGCTTCCATAAAATCTTGCGATTTTTTCTCCGAAACCACCATTCAGGATGCCATCTTCCAGTGTAACTACCGTGTCATGGTCTGCCTTCAGCTTCTCAAGCAGTCCTTCATCCAGTCCGGTAATATAGTACGGGTTGATTACCGTTGCATGAATACCTTTTTTCTCCAGCATTTCTGCGGTCTGCAGTGCCAGGGAATAAAATGTTCCGAGTCCGATCAGTGCAATTTTGCTTCCCTTTTCCGTTACCTCATAGGTGTTGAGCTGGCTCCAGTCTTTTGTGACTTCTCTGCCATCCGAAATCATGTCTCCGCCCGGAAGTTTGATCGCAACCGGCATTTCCTTCTGCTCCACACTCCAGTCAAGCATTGACAGATATTCTTCCTTTGTTGTCGGTGCCAGATAAACCAGTCCCGGAATATTAGAAAGCATCGGAATATCCTGCAGTCCCAGATGGGTAACATCCGTCATGCCAAATACCGATCCCGTATACACAACAATCGTTGCCGGATTCCCGTCAATACACAGATCCTGTGAAATCTGGTCATACGTCCTCTGGATAAAGCTGGAATACACACCGTATACCGGCTTTCCGCCACCTTTGGCAATTCCGGAAGCAAGTGCTACCGCTGTCTCCTCCGCGATTCCCACATCTACAAACTGCCGGCCGGCCTGTTTCCTTTTCTCCTGCGTAAATCCGAGAATCGTCGGGGTTCCGGATGTAATTGCAACAACTGTCGGATCCTGTTTCATCTTTTCGATCAGATATTCACAGGTCACCGAAGAATAATCTTCCACTTCCGGAAAATGGGATTTTCCAGTCTCAATATCAAACGGAAGATGCCAGTGCCATTCTTCCTTATGCTCTTCTGCCGGTTTATAACCTTTTCCCTTTAATGTATTAATGTGGACAACAACCGGTTTCTTACTGTCTTTTACCTGTTTGAAAGCCCCGATCAGCTCCCTTAAGTCATTTCCATGATCCACATAGACATAATCTAGTCCCATGGCTTTAAATAAATTGCACTCTGCCTGTCCGTTTGTCTCGCGGAGTAATTTCAGATTTGAATAAAGTCCTCCATGGTTTTCTGCAATTGACATATCATTGTCATTTACTACAATGATCATGTTGCTGTCTAATTCTGCTGCAAAATCCATTCCTTCTAAGGCTTCTCCTCCGCTTAAAGAACCGTCTCCGATAATTGCGATCACATTTGCACTTTCCCCACGAAGATCCCTTGCCTTTGCCAGACCGCATGCCAGACTGACGGATGTAGAGGTATGTCCGACCGTAAAATGGTCATGTTCACTTTCCTGCGGACAGCTGTATCCCGTCACGTCATCGTAATGTTCTTCATATAAATAGGCATCTTTTCGACCGGTCAGCATCTTGTGCGGATAGGTCTGATGGGAAACATCAAATACCATTTTGTCCTTTGGGGACTCAAAAACATAATGCAGTGCAATGATTGCCTCTACCATGCCAAAATTCGGGCCAAAATGCCCGCCGTGAATACTTGCTCTCTTTAATAATGCATGACGCATTTCTTCTGCGAGAGCTGTCATCTCTTCTATATTTAATTTCTTCACATCTTCCGGTCCGTTAATCTTTTCGATATACATATAATAAATTCTCCTTCCGACTTTATCTATCATAATATACCACTTAAAGTTAACTTTAAGTCAAGTGTTTTTTATTTAATTTTCAACTTTTTGCTTCAAATCCTCAATTGCCTGAGCCACTATACCTGCGCTCTTAAAAAGATGTAAATAATGTAATGATAAAAGTGGCAAAAGGTATCATTTCCCACTGAAATGCAATTTTTATGTCATTCGCATTTCTTGCGATCCGCTTGTTGTTCCGATATAATTATGCTATGATTGTGCTTTGATTGGAGGAAACCATTTTGAGCGAATATTATAAGTTTTTTCAAAATAAAAAATGTGAATATTTTCCATGCCATAAAGGAATTCCGGAGGAGGACTTTAACTGTCTGTTTTGTTATTGTCCCCTCTATACACTCGGGAAATCCTGTGGTGGAAACTGTGAATATTTAAAAAATGGTATCAAATCCTGCATAAACTGTGGCTTTCCCCATCACCGAAAGAACTATGATAAGGTCACGGGCCGCTTTCAGGAAATTGCAGCCGTTATGGCTGCTTCCGATAAGGAGGATGCATCCCATGAAATGTAAACTTACTCCCGGATTATCCTCCGGTGACTGGAACGAATTTTGCAGCCGTTTCCATTTCCCTCCGGATGACCTGCCCCATATTCAGGCAATTTATACGGCACTTCTTCCCCTGGTTGAATCCTATGCGTATTACTCTCTGGATCAGGATTTAGACGGGGTTTCCCTGCCTCACTATGCCTATGGGTTTGTGACGCTTGGAAACGGAGTGGATGAACTGTCGGAATTATATCTGAACCATGAACAGATCCAGGAGGCTTACATTGTGGACTGCATCAGCCTGATGCTTTTGTCAAAGGCTTATGAAGAGTTTGCACATGTGGTAGAACGTCAGAGCCGCCTGTATCTTGCAGAATTATCTTTTCTGGGAGATACCTATTCCCTTGACCTGCTCCCACAGATTTATGGGCGGCTTGCCCCGGATGGCATCCGGCTTACCGAGGGGCAGATGCTCCGGCCGCTTAAGACAGCAACGCTGATCCTGCATCTGGATACAACAACACACGCCAATCTCAAGCAATTGTGTAATACGTGCGCAACCTGCCGGAATTTTTCCTGCCCGTCGAGAAAGGTCACGGCTCCGCATTTGCCGCATACTTATGGGGCCATGCAGATATTCCATACAAAATAATTATTTTTCAATTGATAAGTCAGCATTTTACCGTGCTTTTTTCAAAAGTTCTTCCGCTGTAATACCAAACAATTTCTTAGTTGCTCCACCCACCCGACACGGACAATCTCTGCTCTACACCTTGTGCTTCCAATATAAATGAAACCGATATGGTGAACTGATTAAAATGCTTCTGTTTTTTATAACTGATGATTGAAGAAATATAAACAAAAGCAAGGGGGTTGAGAGTAACCTCGAATCTGAAAACCTTATCTTTACAAGTTTGAGGTTTCGAATGATTATTAAGATAAAAAGATGTAAATAACATAATATTAGCAGTTGACTTTAACATTATTAAATGATAATATCAACAATATTAAAGAAAGGGGTTGGTAATGAGACGAAAAGCGCAAGAATGGATATACAATTTAAGTGATGAAGATATCACATTTATAAAAAATTTTGTTATGTCATCTGGCTCTTTAAAAGAGGTTGCAAAATTGTATCATATAACATATCCTACCGTGCGATTGAGACTTGATCGACTTATACAAAAAATGCAAATGAATGATCAAATAGAAAATGACGCTTATATTTCATTAATTAAAAAAATGGTAATAGATGATCAACTTGATTTTGACACAGCAAAAATATTGATAAAAAAATACAGAGAGCAAAAAGGAGAATAAATGAAATTTTCTACAATTTTATTCATCGTAATAATAATGGCATTAACCATTATTTGTGTACGTTTTTTAGAATCATATTTAAATAAAAAAAGAAGAACAACTACCGTATCATTAACACCAATTATTTTTCTTGTTCTTTCAATCGTATTAATTATAGTGTATCTTAATTTTGAACCAGAAAGTTTTGAACGCGTTGAGAAGCAGGGGTTATTGACACTCTCATATAGTTTCGTTTCCGAAAATCAGATGTCTATAAAGGATAAGATACATAATTGTATCATTATCTTTATACTTACAAATATTCCTACTGTTATATCAATTTATAATCGGATAAAAAGAAATAGAACGATTACGCGCAAAAAGAAAATAAATGAAATGAAATTGCGGGAATTATAATGTTCATCTCTATATATTATATATAGTTGTGATAAATTTTTTAAAAGATGGAGGTCTTTCAATGAAAGTCAAAAAAATTATTAAAAAAGTAATTGCAGCATCAATGTCGTTGGCTCTAGTACATACAACTATAGCTCCAATACCTGTTTTTGCAGCCGAAAGCAATAAACAGTTCTCGGAAGAGACAGTTATAACAACTGAAAATGTTTATGATGTCCTATCGTATTTGGACATAGACGAAAATAACCTTGAAGTAAACCAAGAAGCTAGCTATGCAACTGTTACAGTTGGAGAACTGAAAGAAGCAATAGACTCAGCGAAAAAATATCAAAAAGAAGTTGAAAAAGACTCAACTATAAATATAGAAGACATTTCGTCTTCACCACAATCGACTCGTGCTACTTATAGTAAAACATTAAGTAGTGATTTGGTGGTTGGTTCAGCTACAATTACATTTAATGCCGTTGGATATTATAGTGGAAAGCACTGGACAAATGCAAGTGCTTCTAATGCAAGCGTAGATTCTGACTTTGTTATATATACATATAAACTTTCTGGACAAAGTAACAAAACCACATGTACTTCCTCCTGTATTACCTTAAAATGTTCTGGAAATCTTGATACTTATGTTGGAGTTGGAAATGTAGGAATTGTAAAGATTACATCTCAAACTTATTCGAGTAAAACCAATTTCTATGCTTCAAGTTATTTATAATAATGAAAAAAAGATATATAGTGATACTCGTTTTGCTTATACTGATCTTACTCTATAATAGATATGGATCTGGTGTCTAAAATCATTTAAGTGCACAGGTAGACAGTATTTCAATTGAGGCAGTATGAAAAACTTATCCAGCGCGAACGATTAGAAATTGTTCGCAGATAATAAAACAATTTAATAAAATATAATTAGTGCCTGCTGAGTAAGCAGACACTAATTATAAACTTCATTATTCATTTGAGTTTTACAATGGTCTGAACCTTATTTTATGCCGGTATCCAGCAAAGATCTTTAAATCATTGACAAAAAATTACGCAATGGTATTATGAAAATACAAAAAGCAATACCGTGTAGGCGGTTTGCCAAAGTTAGTTTTAAAAATAACCGGTCTTTGGTAGGGGCGGTTATTTTTTATGGTTAGAAAAGATCATTACGATCAGATTGATAATAGCAACAATCAGTATGCAAAACTGAAAATATTGTTCCCCACACATGACTTTGATTTTGTGTTTACTCCTTTACAGATTTCTTGAAAAGATGGAGAAATTAAATTTTCTTCCATATATTTTACAATATACTCATACATTTCTCTTTCTTTATCCGTAAGTTCATTGCTTAGCAGCTTAGCTTTTCTCCCATTTGCTACCTCCCTATATGCCTATACAATAAAACATGTGTTCGATTATATCAAATAAAAATTATTGCCAAACCATCCTCAACTGTCCGACCTGCTCCTCCACAATCCGCCCCAACCTCTGCTTCATGACTCTCTGCACAATCTGCCGCCTCCGGTAAAAACAATTCCGGCTGATTTGGAAAATTCCGTAGTGCACATTCACTTTATTTCTTGTGTATTTTTGTGTATTTTAGTTGACTTTTGTGTAATATTGTGTATGATATAATTAAAGGAGGTACATAATGAATCCAAGGCAACAAACGATTAAACAACTCAGTGCTTCCAAATAGGAGGGTTACTATGAAATATATTTATACAGCTTTGTTTACACCTATCGAGGACGGATCTGGATACTACGCAAAAGTCCCTGATCTTCCTGGATGCATCACTACTGGCAATAGTCTTTCTGATGCAATTGACCAAATTACCGATGCAATGAGCGCATGGCTTGTTGTTGCAGAGGATGAAGGCGAACCGATTGCTCCTCCATCACCACAGGAAAAATTAAGTGTTGATGCCGGCACAATCTGTTCCCTGATTTCCGCAGATACCATTGAATATCGTGCCCAGACAGATACTCGCGCCGTTCGAAAAAATGTTTCTCTTCCAAGTTGGATGGTCCGTCTTGCTGACAAGCGCGGAATCAACTGCTCACAAGTCCTTCAGGATGCCTTACGAACACTTCTTGATAACTCCACTATCGCACATACTCATTAACATTATCCCTTAAAAACCAGTTATCTATATGGGTAACTGGTTTTCTCATAAAACAAAAAATGCCTCTCCATCAACCATAACACGGTTATTTACTATCTTGAAATCTGGAGCATCCCTGCCTATAACCATAAATATAAAAACGAGCAGCAAAACCGGATTTACACCAGTCTGCTACTCGTTTGATGATTATAATATTTTCTTTTCTTGTGCCATTGCAACCAGTTATCGGACAAATGGCAGGAACGTAATGCTATACTTTATTTTCCAAACCGGCTGATTTCTTTCGCATATGATATTTCCGTTTTTCCTCATACATTTTCTCATCCATATGCATTAAAAAAGTTTCTGCATCATCTTCTGTCCCAAATTCCGTGTATCCCATGGAAACACTTAAATGAAACGGTTCTATACCGGATTCATTAAACCGGGACAGATTATGGTTAATCTCCTCCATTGTTGCTAAGACACGCTCCGTATCAACACCTGACAGCAACACAATAAACTCATCTCCCGCATACCGGATTGCCATACCAGCATCCGGTATGGATCTGATGAGTATATTTCCCAACGTACAAATAGCCTTATCACCCGTACTATGACCTAAATTGTCATTAATACACTTGAAATCGTTTACATCCATCATGATTCCATATAAGGATTTCTGGCTTGCAATTTTCTTTTCTGCAAGCACCGCATTAAAATATCTCCGGTTGTATAATCCGGAAAGCTCATCCATATACAAACTCTCTGCGTATGACTGCATCTGCACAAATATCAATGCGACCGCAACCAGCACCCATGATGATGTAATTCCATAAAAAAGGAACTGGATAACTACACCTGCAAAACAAGGACCAACGAAATAGATCACCGGGAAAAAATTCAGGTTAACCCCTTGTTTTTTGGAATGATACACCAGATAGATACTGTAAGCAAAATATATGACAAGCGAAATATATCCCACCAGCGCACCGGCAGTTCTCTGGTATACATTCTCCCCGGATATTTTAAACATAATCCCTGTTCCAAACAGATTACATAAAACCATAATTACTTCTACCAGCCAGGGAAATATCTCCACTCCTGCTTTTTGAACCATTCTTTTATAATTTCGATAGATACGCAATTCCACGTACATACACCAAAGCATACCCATACTGACTGTCCCTATAAAGCATATGCTGTTAGAGATATAATTAATCTGCCGGCTGCCAGTAAACTGTTTTCCATCTACGAGAAAAGCAATGGTTTCAGACAATGCCCCCACTAAATTTACGATTGCTATTCCATCATATATTTTATCTCCCACATGAAGGCTCTCTCTGTTCTTTCGTCTGCAAAACAAAAGGAACCACATCATTAACACGGTCAATCCGTTTGCCATTAATATTTCTTCTAAAACGATGATTGTTATCCCCTCCATCATTCACAGTATGAACTCATTTTTACTAAAATGAGCTCTATCATTATACCAAATGAAAACCGGTTTTTGTCTTTTTCGACATGAACTACAGTTTTTTTAACGTGAACGATGATTTTTTATGTTTCATCACTTTTCACAGCCTACTGCAACTGTGAAAAACCCACGGCTTACAAAGTTAACGGTCTTTGTATCGGAATCATAATAAGATCCCGGTATCTTAACTGCTGCACCGTATTTATCAATTTTATATGCAAAAATCTTTTTGTCTTTTTCCTTTTTCGAAGCATTATAGGAAACAGCGACCCTGATCCGTCCCTTTTTCAGGACAGACGACTGCTTTTTCTTTATTCCTGTGACAGAAAAATCATAAATTGGACGTTTTCCAATAATTTTCCCCGCCCTGGCAGAAAGATTTTTCTTGTCAGCCTGTTTCATTTTGATAACCACAGCTGTATTCATCTCTTTCTTTAATTCTTTTAATGCCTTCGAATCAAAGGTAAGATTTACATTGCCACCATTGACCTTCAATTCTTTTACATTCTTTTTGACAAGTAAATTTACCGCCTGCCCGTCCATTTCAAGATGCAGATTCTTCCAGTTTCCGGCTTTTGCCGTATCAAAAGTTATTTCAACAGACAGGTCTTTTATCCTGCCACCCTGTTCTTTTTCTGCCTTTGTAATTTCTTTTTTCAAAACTGCTGCAATATTCTTCACTTTGACCGTATTATTTTTAACTGCAGTTTTTGCTTTGACATTAATATCCTTAACAGAAACGGACGTATCTGCTGCGGGTGGCGGTGTCACATTCCCCGGTTCTTCTTTTGCATGATCCGGTGCCGGTAATGTGCCAAAATCCGGTGAAACATTGCCAGATGATCCGTCCGTGCTTCCACCGGCATTTTCTCCGAAACCTCCACCGGAGCTGCCTCCGGAACTTCCACCAGAACCGCCCCCGGTCTGGGAATGATCTGCCGTTACACGGACCTGACAATCTGCCTTACTTCCTGTATAGTTGCCATTCCCATTATAACATGCGGTGAACGTATATGTTTTCGTTTCATTCGGAAGCGTTGCCATCCAGTGATCCGTTCCCTTTTCTTCTAATGTGATCCCGGAAACATCACAGGTTACTTTTATCCCGGCATCTTCCGGAATCCCCTGTCTGCAAAGCTGTAATTCTACTGTCCCCGCACCTTTGACCGTATCGGTTTTTGCAGTCAGCTGCATGCTGGTGGAAGCCTTTTCGATTTCCAAAACAGCCTCCCCGTATGTTGGAATAAAAGATGCCTTTTCCGCTTTAAAATAAATCTTATACTGGCCTGCTTCTGTGTAAAATGGCATCTCCGTTTGTGTATACGATCCGTTTTCTGTCAAACTGTAACTGATTTGTACACCATCTTCCTGTTTGATATCAAATGTATGGGGTTTTCCATCATAAGTTACGCGGACAGGTACGGTTTGTATTTCCGGCATCTCACTGTTTTTCCGGTAATAATAAGTGATCTCCTGGCGATCCTCTGTGATGTTTATTTCTCCCTGATTTGCACTGTTTCCTACACATGTATATCCATATAAATCCGGACTTCTTAACGTATACGCAGAATTCTTTGGTACATATACTGTCGCGGGTGCCGTATCAGGCACTGTTGTTTCGGTCCCGTCTTCGTTTTGCAGCATATAACGAATCGTTACGGTACTCCACGCCTGTCCTGCCGTCTGATTGTCAGCCAGAATTTTCCCAGTGTCCTCATCTATGATCTTTCCTTCCAGTCTGTCCCCGGAAACCAGACCAGTTACCGCAGGAAGTGTGACAGAAAGGGACTCTCTGGCTGCATCCGGATCATACCAGTTACTGAGTGGCGGAACGGTATATGTTTCTTCTTTTTCATATTTGACTGTATTGTCTGCTCCAATAATGCGGAAAGTAATCTTCAAATGCTGTTTGGCATCCACCATATTTTGTACGACTGTACGGAATTCCAGATCCTTTCCATTTGCTTTTGTGATATTTGTCTCATCGATCCGGTATTGGTCACTATCCCTGTCAAGTGTTCCTGTCCTGCTATGCGGAATTGTAATTTCAGGATCGCACACATAAACAGATGCCTGCCTGCTGACATAATCACGGTTATTTAATCTCCGCGCCAGTTCCATTTTGCACACTTCACAGAAAGGATTCCCAAGATCCCGCATCATGCAGACGCGGCTCGGCGCAAATACCGTTTCTGTTCCTGCTGCCGTTATTCCGATTCCACGGAACCCAAGCATCTTATGCCATTTAATCTTATCCGGATCCGATGTGTCGGAAATATTTTCTCCCTGCATCTTTTTATCATATTCATCGCCTAATCTTCCGATGCTGTGGGAAATTTCATGGGTCATGACATCCCCCTGCTCATTCTCATCTGAATTTGCCGAAAAAGAAAAGAGTGCATTAGAAGAAGAACCAATATTCGCAGTCGTATTACAAATGATATGGATGGTTCCAACGGCTGCACCGGTATCCAGATATCTGCTCTCCAGCTCTGCCCTCAGTGCCCTGGCTTTATCTTCCCCGTCCTTTGCAAAATAGCAGGATTTCCCGAATGCCTGCACATGAAAATATGTGTCCGGGTTCGACTCCCCATACATCACGCCCACACCAGTTTCATTGGATACCGTCTGTACTGCATAAATATTGATCCTGTCGGAATACTCTTTATAAGGGGACCACTTTAGCAGCCCCTGTGCTTTTGCCGTTGCATCCTTTAAAAATTGTTCCTGTTGTTCCCGGGTATAGCCCTCACCCATGATAACAATCACAAAATTTTCCTTATCATCACCTGTCTTGTGAATGGCATAAACGGAAGCTGCCGTCGTCTGGTCTGCCGCTGTCTGGTCTGCCATCACAGGATATGGAAACACCAGGGAAAACAATAATATCAGGCTAAGTACGATTGCCCCAAACCATTTTCCATCCTTCTTCTTTACATTCGTCATATCATCCTCCATACTTTACATTACCAGAAATACTGGTGCTTTCCCTATTCTTCCCACAGACAAACTCCCGGGAAACCATCTGCCGTAAGGCTTCTTAAAGCACGATTACCGCAGCATCAAACCCCTCTACATTTCCATCAAAGGTGTTTTCGGTAAGCAGATTGTACTTCTGCGTGTACTCATTAAATTGTTTTGCACTGCTGCTGCAGTTAAAAATCATGGCAATGGTCTCTTCGCCATTTTTTCTGATCAGGACAACTGTCCCTTCCTCATCTTCTGTGACGATCCCAGCCAGTTCGCCTTCTACAATGCATGCATGGCTTTTCCGGACCTGAATCAGCCGCTTGTACCATTCATACATCTCTTTGTCCTGGTATTCTTCATCCCAATACATGCCCCGTCTGCAGTCCGGATCGTTTGCTCCCGGCATCGCATACTCATCTCCATAATAAATCATCGGCATTCCCGGCAATAACAACTGAAAAGCGGCTGCCAGATGCTGCTTTTTCTTATTGTCGTTACACAGATGTAAAAATCTTGCGGTATCATGGCTGTCGATCAGATTCCACATAAGGGGATAGCAGTTTTTGTGTAAGCGTCCCTTCAAATATCCAAGATTTTGTACGAACTGGCTGACCGTAATCTTTTCGTCTGCAAGCAGATCGATCAGGTTCAGGTAAAATGGATAATTCATGACTGTATCCCATTCATCCCCCTCAAGGAAATCTCCTGCATAATGCCAGATTTCCCCAATGATCAGCATATCTTTCTTCACAGCCTTTACTGCCTTTCTGAAATTCTTCCAGAAGAAATGGCTGATTTCGTCTCCTACATCCAGTCTCCATCCGTCAATATCGCATTCCTTAATCCAGTAGCATGCAACATCCGTAATGTATTTTTCAACTTCAGGATTTTTCAGGTTTAACTTTGGCATTCCGCCATAATAACCAAAACATTTGAAGTTTGGGATCTCTCCCCATTCACTTTTAAGCGGGAATCCATCAATAAAATACCAGTCCCGGTATTTGGATTTTTCACCATTTTCCAGGATATCCGCAAACGCAAAAAATTCTCTTCCCGTATGATTGTATACCGCATCCAGGACTACCTTCATACCACGCTCATGCGCTTTTTGTACCAGCTCTTTGAGATCCTCTGTTGTTCCAAAGGACGGGTCTATCTGGTAGTAATCCGTGGTATCATACTTATGGCACGAATTTGATTGAAAGATAGGTGTCATATACAGCACATCGATTCCCAGATTCTGAATATCATCCATATGTTCGATGATTCCCCTGAGATTTCCATGCAGATCATCCATAGGCGTAATCGGTGCTTTATACCACAGTTCTTTGTCTACCGGCTCCGTCGCTGCAAAACGGGATGGGAAAATCTGATACACGACCTTGTTTGCTGCCCACTCCGGCACCTCAAACATCTCTTCCTCCCGGAGGTTCTGCGGACAGTCAAACATTCTGTCCCTGTTTGTAATGCATTCCTTATCAAACTCATAATTTCCATAATATACCTTTTCTCCCTGCGTGTCCGTAAATTCGAAAAAGTAACGCAGGCAGATCAAATGCATCTTTATCTGTGCTTCATAATAATCATGAAACTGTGAGACAGCAACCTTCTTCATCGGAACTGTCTTTCTGGTATCCTTACGCTCCATAGGTATATACTTGTCCTCATAGTGAAGGATTACCTCCTTCATATCATCCTTTTTTACCTGCACGCGTATCACAAATAAATCCTTATCAACTGCATAGCTAAACCTTTTATCCATATCATGAAAAATTGCTGAATATTCCATAAAATTTCCCCTTTACACTTGTTGTTTTCCTGTATTTTAACTTACTTTTTTCAACAATTCTAGCACTATATCCACGATATTTTTAACTTTTTCTACTTTTATGCTTTTTTGCGATGATATTACTATTCATATAATTTAAAATGTGCGTTATCAGTTTAAAACCAATAACGCACATTTTCTCATTGCATCCTTTTCCCGCATTTATATATGTCACAAGTCAAATTATAGTTCCTACCTGCGACAACTTTATATGTAAATTCAACATCAATAATTTTTTGCACCGTTTTTAATTTTTATTTTCTGCAACTTTAAATTTCTGGATCATTTCACGCAGATTTTCTGCTTCACTGCTCATCTCCTGACCGGCTGCTGCACATTCTTCAGATGTTGCCGAATTCGTCTGTACGACATCATTGATCTGTTCAATTCCATCATTAATCTGTTGGATTTCTGTTGTCTGTGTCTCTAACGTTTCTGCAATATTTGTGACTTCTTTTGTAATGATCTGGGAATTCTCAGCGACCTCCTGCAATTGTGATGCCGTCTGCCCTGCAATCACCATACCTTTTTCCACGGCTTTCACAGAGGTTTCAATCAATGTTGCGGATTCCTTTGCTGCCTGGGCACTCTGGTCTGCCAGCACATTGACCTGATTCGCTACCACTGCAAATCCCTTTCCTGCCTCCCCTGCTCTTGCAGCCTCAATGGAAGCATTCAATGCAAGCAGATTCGTCTGGGACGCAATTTCATTGATTGTTGCAATGATCTTGTCAATCTCTTTTGATGCCCCGTTGATCTCATTCATGGAATCAACCATATCCCTCATTTTACCATTGCTTTCCAGAATGGCATTTCCAAGTTCGTCTACTCTTCCACTGATTTCTTTTGCGGATTGTGAATTTTTTCCTACCTGTTCAGAAACACCTGCGACTGTTGCGGTCAGTTCTTCTACAACTGCTGCCTGATTTGTTGCTCCATCCGCAAGGTCATTGGAACTTGATGCTACCTGATCTGCGGCACCCGAAACTTCATCTGAAACATGTTGGATTCCCTTTATTGTCTCTGCCATGCTTTCTTCAAACAACATAAAGGAGTTTAGAATTCCAACGAAATCCCCTTTCCACTCTACTTCCGGCTGCACATCAAAATTTCCTTCTGCAAACATCTTCATTGAACGTCCAATATCATCTACATAGCTTCCCAGAATGCGGATGGATTTGCGCATATTGTGTGCCAGTATTCCAATCTCATCATCTGAATGGTAGTCCAGCGTGCTGTGCAGGTTTCCATCTGTTAATTCCTGTGCAACGGCTTCCACTTCACGTAATGGTACTAAAATTGACTCAAGTACTTTTTTGCCTGTTTTTATTGCCAGTTTCCATGCCAAAACCAGACAAATAATAATACACACAATTCCTGCCACTGCAGAAATAACCGTAATTCTGACTGCCTGGCTGCTTACCTCATCGGTCATTTCATCTAATCTTGTTGCAATTTTTACGGCTTTATTTAATGCCGGGGTACAATCATTCAGAATTGAATCAACTGCCTTATCCTTGTCACCGCTTTTGATTTCTTTCATGATGGAATAACCAATGTTTCCCCAGTCTGTAAGGGCAGATGCGTATTCTTCACAATCCGCATCCGGAATAACTCCGGAGTTCTTTAAATTTTTCAGTTGGGTATTAACTTCTGCAAGCAGTCTTTCTACCGTCTGCTCATAACCGTCATAAGAGGATGTATCATTATTTAATGCCATTTCCCTGATATTTCTCGCTGATGAGTTAACATTTATCCTGCAGATTTTCACCGCCCGGTCTGCAACAGTAACATTTTGTACATAATGCATCGTATTGGCAAATAGCATACCTATAACCACAATAGAAAACAGACCTGAGACTAACATCATAATAATGACTTTTCTGTAGCCATAGTTTATCCTTTCCTTCAGATGTAAATTTTCCAAGTTCTTTTTCATCATATTTTTCTTTGACGGCATAGTTTGCTATTTCCTTTCTCTTTTGTTCGATTCTGATATATCAAATTTTTTTCTCAAAGTCAATAAATTTCGGGAACAATTTTATTATTCTATTTTTCACACAAAATGTTGTACCCATCCACCCCGAAAAATACAGCACTTTTACCAATTTTTTCTACAGTTACCTCTCCGATCGAACGTGATGTAATCTGGAATGTCGTGCCGGTGGTTCCCTCGTAAGAGTCATACTAGTACATAACTGAAAATACTATTGTCTGAAACACCCTCTGTTTTCATATATGGCATCAGGTTCTTCCAAAACATTCTCTAATTGTCTTTGAAATATCTGAATCAATAAAATCTTTATGTGCCATGTCATCAAGGATATCACATGTTTTTTCATGGGACAATCCCTTTTTATAAGGTCTGTCTTCCGTAAGAGCCTGATAAATATCAACACATGCCATCATACGTTCCTGCTCATTTAATTCATCAGCGGTTTTTCCAAAAGGATACCCTTTTCCATTTAATTTTTCATGATGGAAAGCCGCCCAATCTCGTATTTCTTCAAAATCATTAACCTCCGATAATATAAGGTATGTATAACCAGCATGATTTTTCATTGTAGAAAATTCATCATCCGTAAGCTTATCCGGTTTTTCCAGAATTTCATTGCCTACCGCCATTTTTCCTATATCATGCAGTGCACCAGCCAAATACATTTTCTGTACCGTGATTGAATCATATCCCATATATTTGGCAAGCAGGGAGGCTTTTTCAGCTACTCCTATAGAATGCCTGCTTGTAAAAGAAGATTTATAATCTACAATCTTTGCAAAGAAATCCGCAACATTTTTACACATTTCCCAATCAAAAACCATTTTTTCTCTTGGAATAATTTCCCATAGCTTCGTTTCAAAAGAATCATCACTTAAACACATAAAGGATTCTTTTGTGAATACATGAAGAAAAGCATTAACACATTCTGAATCAAATAGACTATCCTTTTTTTGGGAAAGATACTGACATATAAAATCCCATCTATTATCATCAGATTTAATACTATTTCCTATGATATCAACGGTATCTGCAAGATGAATAATTCTTGCAGGCAATGGGGTTTCATTCCACTTTTTTTGAAAAGGACCAGTTCCATCGGCATGTTCATGATGATACAAAATCACATTTGAGACATCTGTTTTAAAAGGAAGTTTAGTAATATTTTTTTCACCATAAATACAATGAAGATTCGTTTTTCTTACGGACAAATCTTTTTTAATGTCAATAACATAATTCCTTTCCAGCTCTTCCGTAATATATTGTGTCAAAGCATTATCATGCAGTAATGCACACATAGCTAAATCTTGTAACGCATCACCTTGAATTGCCAGATATTCAGCCATGCATACACTTATATAAGCCACTCTTTTTCCATGCTTGTTTTTGATTTTTACCAACTCTGCTTCTATACAGTCCAAAGCATAGGAACAGGCTCCTGCAAGTCCGACAATATCTATTCTTAGTTCTTCTTTCATTGGTATAATCCTATCATAATACATTTATGCTTCTGAGAACTGGTCTTTTCCTACAAAGCATAACGGACATTCAAAATCTTCTGGAATATCCTCCCACTTTGTACCAGGTGCAATACCACCTTCTGGATAGCCCTTCTCCTCATCGTATTCCCATCCGCAAACATCACATACGTATTTCATTCGTTGTTCCTCCTTGTAAATATATTAATACACAGCCTATATTACTGTTATATTTGTGTTGTTCTTTAACCTTAATATGTATAAATGCTTTTAGCATTTCCATAATCCATGCAGGTTACAATATGCATATACTTCTTCCTCAGCTGTTTTAGCAAAGCCATCATACATATCTGTCCACTCATAATTTTCGCCTTCTGCCGCTGCCGCCAGGTTTTCCTTTGTATCACCAATTCCTGCTAATTCCTTGAACCACATCTTTGCATGTTCTTTCTCATTATCTGCAGTCTTTAAAAACAATGCTGACATCTGCTCGTAACCTTCCTTTTTCGCTACAGAAGCAAAATAGGTATATTTATTTCTTGCCTGGGATTCTCCGGCAAATGCCTCCTGTAAATTTTTCTCTGTCTGTGTTCCTGCGTATTTGTTATCTGCCATTTATTTTACCTCCGTTTTCTTTACAACTTTTTCAAAATCTGATGCTGGGTGCTTACATAAAGGACATATAAAATCATCCGGCAGTTCTTCTCCCACATATTCGTATCCACAGATTCTGCAACGCCATATTGTCTGACCATCCTCTGCTTTGCCAACCTCCTCCGGCTTAGGCTTAATGTTATTCTGGTAATAATCATATGTAGCTGAAGGAATATTACTTATTACTTCCATATCGGTTATCTCCCCGATAAACATTGTATGTGAACCTAAATCTTCAGTTTTATTAACTGTTACAGAAATGTATGCATTTGTTCCTTCTGTAATATAATAAATACCATTCGTGCCCCTGGCACACTGCTCAAATGCTTCAAACTTATTGGTATCTCTTCCTGATTGGAAGCCAAAATGTTTGAACAATTCAAATTGTGCCTTCTGACTTAAGACTGATACAGTAAATTTTCCGGTTCTTTGAATCATATCATGCGTATAATTTGCCTTATTTACACAGATACTTAACTGGTTTGGTTCCGAAGCTGCCTGTATAGCTGTATTAATAATACATCCATTGTCTTTTTCGTCTTCCCTTGCAGTCAGTACAAACAATCCATAACTCAGCTTATACATTGCTTTCCTATCCATATTTTCGTCCCTTTATCTTCTCCATGTATTTTAAATGGTATTCTCTAAATAGCCATTTATTCTTATTAATTAGGATTAATTAACCATAATTATTATATAGTATTATAGTATTTTAGTCAATGTAAAACAGTAATCATTCCTATTTTAAAAATTTAATATTATCCTTTATTTTCAAAGAAATGCAAAAAATCAGGTTTAAATAAGTACCTTTTGTTACCAGTTTATTTCCAGCTTGTTCGCAGAATGAAATTGTAATATATTTATCCTTCGGTGTAAGATACTTTTCTATACATTTAGAATATTCCTTTGATGCAAGATTAATTATAATTCTGCTTTCATCAATTACTGAACGATACAGCATATCATGCCAGTACTCATACAGATTTTTTGCATCTCCTATTTCGACCTTTGCCTGCATTTCCAGATAGTCTTCAGTTCTTCTTTGGACTTACAATTCAGCCAACTTTGTATCTCTAATGTTTTATCAATAAATTCTGGCAATCCATCCGGTGCTATGCTGTCAGTATCTGTAATCATCTTTTTAGCAGGGGATAATATTATCTTCATTAATCTAATTCCTTAAGCATATTCTCAGGGTCATTTGCTGCTTTGACTTTATCATTGGCTTTAATGATAACTCCCTGTTCATTGATAAGATACGTTGTTCTTACCACACCCATAGAGACTTTTCCATAGTTTTTCTTTTCTTTCTCCATACATCATATGCTTCAATGACTTTGCGCTCCGGATCTGCTAAAAGAGTAAATGCCAGTCCGTATTTTTCCTCAAATTTCTTGTGAGAAGCTATAGAATCCTTGCTAACCCCAAGAATAACTGCTCCTTTTTCTGTAAATTGAGGATATCTCTCTGAAAAGCCACATGCCTGCTTAGTGCATCCGGCTGTATTATCTTTTGGATAAAAATATAAAATTACTTTTTTACCTGCATAATCACTTAACTTATGCATTTCTTCATTCTGATCCGGTAATTCAAAATCCGGTGCCTTTGTTCCCACCTCTAACATCAATTATTCCTCCACTTCCGTAAAATCAGTATGTTTTATTGTCTTTTTATTTCCAGCAATTAGTTTATGACCGGAATATATAGCCATAATCATGCATATCAGAGAGCCAAACGCAAAGTATTTGTGTGCTTCTCTTAACCCTTTATATCCGGTATAAAAAGTTCCGATTATGGAAACTAAAGCTCCAAGTGACCAGTATTTATGCGCCTTCATTATATACCTCCATATTTTCTTGTTAACATCATAATACACCTGCTAATTATTTTTTTAATACTATTATTTCTCATTAACTTATGCTTTTTTGTACAAAACAGTGCATGCTTCTTCTTAAGAGCTTTATATATTATCCAATTCTCATTAATATATCTTCTGAGAGATAGTAACACTTATGGCTGTAGAAGCTTCTTTACCAGTACACTTTTAATTTGACGTGAAATTCGTATATAAATAGAATGCTGTAAATATGAAAAAACAGTTCATAAAAGTGTTATTTTACGAACTGTTTGTATTTTTGTCAATTTTGAAAACATAAATTTAGCTGTTAAAAACTTGCAAAATATTTTCTAATAAATCACCAAATGAGTAATAAGCCTGTACAGATATGGGCATTATTTTTACATGAATTTGTATGATAAATATATGTATATGATATCCATAGCATATACATATATTGAAAAATATCATTTCCAACTATTCCTGTTAAATAGGCTTCTTGTTCATTTGTAATTTTATTAGCATTGACATAGTATTTTCAAGTGTTATCTATCATAGGAACATTCGCCACTTTGTCTGAATCATGATGGAAAGCTTTCCCTGTTTTATTTTAGTATCGGTCTGGATTCTCTCTCATAAAGATAAATTCTGCTACAGAGCGGTCATATGTTTTAATGTGTCCAAATAGCCAATCGATTACATTTTTCTGTACAAGTTCACTAAACTGTTCTGTTGGTCCTTCATAATCCTGAAGGTATTCTTGCAGTTCCTGAATTGTCTTTTTAAACTCTTCATGTTTTTCGTGATGTTTTTCATACTCTGGATAACCAGCATTTTCCTGAAGCTTTTCCTCTTCTTTGAAATGAAAGTTAGTATACTCATCCAGATAATCCAGCATTTTGATTGCTTTTAGCTTGCTGTCGCCATTTTGACATGCAGTTACAAAATTCTGGATACGTTCAATCAATTCTTTATGCTGTGTATCAATTGTTTTATTTCCTGTTATTAAATTGTCATCAAAAGTAATATTTAAATCATAAGTCATAATCTGGTCTCCATTTCTTTTTTATTTTCTCTTGGATTCTTTTTGTGTCTGTCAGTTTCACATCTAAATTTTCTGCTTACTCTTCTAAAGGAACAAAAACATCTTTTCCAAATCCATAGATTGGGCATACCCAATGCTCTGGAATATCCTCAAATGTAATTTTGGGAGCGATATCTATGTTTAGATTGCCTACTGCTGGTTCATAAATATAGCCACATTGTTCACATTCATATTTTTTCTTTTCAATGTTTTTTTTCTTAGTTTTCTATGCTTGTATTATACATGATAATTTTTTTTTTTTCAATAACAGTAATAGTCGTTATTTTTATTTTGAATTCCAGTAATATCCGTATAAAATATAACGCAAGGGCTGCTGTGGTCCTTCATTTTCTTCTTTGCCGGTTCTGACTTTTTCGCACCTGCACACTTTTCTTTTATGCCTTTAAGGACTGATTTTTTCTTTTCCCTGTCGCTTGCTTTATGCTCAAGATGCTTTTCCACTGCCGGAAGATAGTTTTCCATGGTGCCTGTCTTTCCTTCCGTGATCGGGTTGATGTCCAGCTTTATTCCTGCTATTGTCATGCCGTCTTCATGAAGCATATCAAAGAAGTCATCCTCCCTGATGCTGCTTTATACTCCACAGCCACATCTATATCAGAGTTTTTATTTTCTATTCCCCTGCTTCTGGTTCCTGTCACTGCCACATAGATTATCTCTGCATCAAGACCGTTGTCTCTTATCTTATCCATTACATAATCATGCACCTGGCTTTCTATATCTGCCGGACCCAGACCGTCTATTCTGTGAAATTTTTCATTGGTTCTTTCCTTAAATCCTGCCACTGCATCAGGAACATCCGCATCCGTTTTCATCTTCTCCGCTTCCGGCTCTGCCCCGGCAATTTCCGTTTTCTTTGCTTTAAGCTCCGACTGGACCTTTTCCCATACCAGCTTCAGATACACATTCTCATTTTCCATAAGCTCCCATTCCAGATCTTTGCACTCCTGCAGTGTTTCAAGCTTCTCTAAGAATAGCTGTCTTAACAATTCGTCAAAATAATACAGTTCCACAATATCTTCAAACCTTGTCCCATCCTTATATTTTTTAGTGGTTGGGTTCTTAAAGATATCCTTATATCCACCAATCAGTGAATAATAACTTGTCTGTTTTAAAATCTCCTTTGCATATGCCTCATTATCAATCAACAGATTTTTCTGTTTGGAACTGCAGGCTTTGGTGGCAGTGATATCTATTTTCGGAAGCTCCTGATCATCCGGCAAATCTTGATGTATTGATCCAAAATTTTGACTGTGCATTGTCTCGCCCTGATGCCAATGACCTGGAAAAACTGAAAGAAGCCGTTATGAATCCATCCTTCTGATAAGACCATAAAATAAGGCAGCCCCACATAGCTGAGTCTGCCTT
>OLRE01000878.1_pt1 | contig 32804 bp, 31 predicted proteins | sample 1672461 | NCBI WGS metagenome assembly OLRE01 (sample SAMEA3136688, study PRJEB25190) | human gut metagenome | biome: human gut; feature: human-associated habitat; material: faeces | place: Austria | collected 2013
TCCAAATGACAAAGGCTTTCAGCGATTCCTCTTTGCTGAGGTACTGCAATATCTGCACGACAGCACCTACGCCCGATGAGAACATCATGCCCAGAATCAGGATTACCATGATGTCTTTTATTCGCTGTCCGACGGCAGTTATCACGAGCAACACGACAGCCGCACCCACCCACGCTGCTCCGGCAATGCCTATTGATGAACCGATCCCGGCAAGTACCACAAGTGCCACACCGAGACTTGCACCGGAACTGATGCCAAGGACATAGGGACCGGCAAGAGGATTACGGAAGAGGGTCTGCATCTGAAGACCGCTGACCGATAAGGCAGCCCCGGCCAACAGTGCCACTATAGCTTTTATGAGGCGTATGTTGAGTACGATTTTTTCCGTGGCACGGGAACAATTTCCCCCGGTCAGTGCTGCCCATACATCGCGGATCGGAATGTTGACAGCTCCCACGGCCAAGTCCAGTAAAAAAAGACCGACCGTGAGCGTAATCAATATGGAGAATAATATAGTCGAACGGGAACGCATCTATTTCAGTTGCTTGTAATACACACACTCTTCCTGCACCAGTTCAGGATGGAATATCTTCACGAGGTCGCGGAGCACGATGTCAGGATTCACGACGGCAGACTCGTAATAGTCGTTACCCCCGGCTGTGTTGGTACGGGCGTTGTTGTTATACACCTCTCCATTTTTGAAACATCGGGTATCGGTGAATTTCGGACATGATGCCTTCAAGTCGTCAAGGGAGTTCGCCATTCCCACGTTCAGCCACATGTCCGCATCCGACGCGAGCAGATATGCTTCTTCTAAGTCAATGGGGATAGAAGCGTTTCCCGTGTTCTTCTGGTAGATATAGCGGCCTCCCGCATCAGTAATCAAGCGGGCTACATAACTTTGGGTTGAAGGCATGAACCACGAGTCGCCATAGGGAACATTAAGCATAACCGAAGGAGTGCCGAGGGTACTGTCGGCCACTTTCTTTTTCAAGGCGTTGTATCTGACCGGGATTGCGGCAAAGGCTTTTTCACCCTTCTCACGTTTTCCTGTGACTTCTGAAAGCACTACCATCCATTCGGCCTTGCCGAGAGGCGACTCTTCAAGATAATCGCCGACATACATGAACGGTATGTCGAGTTCTTCGAGTTTGCTTTCCATTGCGCTTGCGCCGTTCACCCCATAGAGCAGAACGAGGTCGGGATCGAGCGAGAGCAGCAACTCGTAGTTGATGTTCCCTTCATAGCCGACATCGCCAATACTGTCGCGGCGGGCTTGGATGTCTGGGTTGGAAATGTAGTCGATTCCCGAAACGCCGGTTATACACCGGACTTCACCGATTGCGTCAAGCATGGCGATATGAGTGGAAGACATCGCCACGATACGTTTGGCGTCTCCTTTGAGTACCTGTCCTGCAAACCCTTCGGGAACCTCTTCACCGTTGCGGACGATAAACAGCCATGTGGTTACACTGTCCGCTCCCTGCCAGGGATTCCTGACGGTTATCAGTACGCTTTCCTTCCCGCCCGCCCCTTTGATGTCGAAGCCGGAGGCATATTCGGGAGCATAAAGCAGCAGGTTGAAATCATTGATTTTTGAGCTTTTGTTGTGGCAGCCTGTAAATGCCAGAGAAAGCAACAAAATCAGGCTTAAATTCTTTAATGCGTTCATATTGATGCAGATTATCGTTTACTATTTTTGTTTTTTCCGAACTTGGGTGTTATGCCGATGAATATCTCGAAATTGATGCCCGGCATGGGACGGGACAATACGGAAAGGTATTCTTCATCGAACAGGTTGTTGATGCTGCCCTTTAGCGACAGATCGGCCCATCGGAAAGAGAGCTGTTTTTCCAGTGTCACGTTATTCATGAAGTAAGGGGGCAGATAGCCCGTCAGGGTATAGTCATTACTCGACATGGTATAACGCTGGCTGTAATAACACCATTTGTAAAGCAGGCTCCATGTCCGCCATGACAGACGTCCGGTCACCGTTGCGGAAAACTCCGGCACGTATGGCAACTGTTTGCCGACGGATTGGTCTGCCGGACTCATCGGTTCGCTCTCGTTGATCGAGGGAGTCCACGAGAAAGTTCCGTTCATATCCAGTTTCCAGTCCTTTCCGAGCATTATATCAAGGTGGGCGTTGGTCTCTGCCCCGTAAGCATGTACCTTTTTGAGGTTTCTGGGGGAGAAGAATCCCTTGGTTGTGGGTAGCCAGATGATCCAGTCGTCGATGTGCGAATCGAACCAGTTGATACCACCGCTCAAAGCATATACATTTTCTTTCCCCACCGAGAACGACAACCCCACGTCGTATGTGAAGCCGTGCTCGCTTTTCAGGTCGGGATTACCGCCCGGCAGAAAATAGAGGTCGTTCAGCGTGGGAAAACGGTAGTTCCGGGAGATGGATGCTTTCGCCACGATATTGCCTTTTTTCGACAGTACCCCGTCGATGAAGAAAGCCGGGATAACCGGGGCCCATTCCGTACCGAACATATCCTCGCGAAGGACAAGCGAGGCGGCAAAACGATCGACAGGCCGCCATTTCGCAGAAACGGAACCGGAAAACTCGACACGTCCCTTGTCATACCCGACAACAGCCTTGTTACCTTCCTGCGAGATGATATTTTTGTCCGCGCTTTCCACCAAATGCTGGTGTACGGAAACACCGGCCGTGAACAGCCATTTCTCTGAAGGAGCATAATCCCCGTCCGCACTTCCGTAGAACGTGTTAATCTTACTGCGTGAGCGGGTCATCGAAGCCATTTCGCCGTTTCCCTTGTCCCGCTTGTAATCATAGGCCATCCATGTGTGTATATAGCCGCCTTTTACACCGACCTTCCATTTCTCCCGCACGCGATCCCACGAGAGGACGCCGCGAAACGTCTGCTCCCTTTGGCGGTTCTCGAAGTCCATGTCGTTCCCGTAATCCGTGCTGAGCATCGCCAGTTCCCGGTTGGAATTGATATACCAGGCGTTTAGCCCGAACTTGTCGCCTTCGCCCGTGTTATAATAAATTTCCTGCAAGACGTGCAGATCCTTATAAGCCCCGCTGCGGTTGCGTTCCGTCGGGTAATAGGAACCGATGATGTTCTTGTCCTCGTCATAGATGTTTTCCTTCTTGTCCCGGTTTCGGTATTTGTAGTCGTTGGGGGAAGAGGAATACACCACACGGGTGGAGGACTGCCAGTGTTTGTCACCGTAGGTCAGGCGGAGAAACTCGTCGAACGTGCTGAACGACCCCACTCCCTGCACGTACTGCAACCCGAACCCTTCATGGTTGGCCGGAGAAGTGGAGAGCCTGACCAGACCACCCAAGCCGCCGCCCGTTTCGTTTACCGATGACGTTCCGTGCAGCAGCGAGGCATCATCGATAAAGTAAGAAGGGATGGTGGAAAAATCCGTCATGCCCAGCATCGGGTTGTTAATGCGCATACCATTCCACGTCACTTGGGTATGCGAGGGAGAGGTACCCCGGAAAGCCACGGTGGATAACGTGGCGCGTCCGTAGTTCTTGACAAAAACGGATGAGTTGAATGTCAGCACATCGGCCATAGACAAGGCGATGTTCTCTTTCATGGCGATGGAATCGAAACGGGTTCGTTGCACGCCTATATCCTTCATAGGTCGTTTGCCCACCACCGTAACCTCCGGAATACGTAGTACCCTTTTGGTAATGCTGACGGAATTTTTCTGCTGGGCGGCAAGCAGAAAGGGCAGGCTTACCCCCACGAACAATAGAATAAGATGTCTTTTCATTTTTGTCCTCCTTCCTCGTTATTTCCAGCAGAAAGCTCCCGGAATGATTCCCACGTAAAATTCATCGATCAGCTTGCCTTGCGGCGAATAGCGATACACGATACCTTGTTGCTGGTAATCAATAGCGTCGGCCACATATACCTCCCCGTTGTTGGGATTGACCGTAAGGCCGTAGTATTTGGTGTCCCGAAACTCCAGAAAAGGCCGGACGGGAACACGGTCGGCTTCCACCGGCATTCGCCAAATATCGTTGTTGATCCAGTAAAGTGTATCCCGTGTACCGTTGAGCTGGACTTCCGAAGGCCAGTCGCCCAGCTTAAACTTGAACTGTTTCTCTACGGTGAAAGTCTCGGCGTCTATACGATAGAGAGACGGTGCCTCGTAACCGTATGGGCTGCCCTCGTAACCGCCATCCGTGATGGTCCACATCTTGTTGTATTTGTCCATGACCAGCGAAGTAGGTTGTATGCCGATGGTCAGTTCGTCCACGACCTTGTCCGTCTCCGTGTCGATTTTCAGGATGCGGTTCTGGTACGACCAGCAGTTCACATAGACGTACTTGCCGTATTGTACCATTTGTTCGGTGGAACCCGATTCCATGTCCATGTCTGGACATTCGATATAGCCGGTAATCTCGTATGTCTTGGGGTTGATGATGAAGATACGGTAGTCCCATATCTGCGTCACATAGGCTTTCTCATCCGACAGAAAATGGATATACCGGGGTGAGGTGAAACCTGTGATACGGCCCACTTCCTTGAAAGTATTGATGTCGATGGCGAAAATCACATGCGAGTTGTTCACCACGATCCAGCCTATACCGTCCCGGATAACCATAGACTGGGCCACATCGCCCAACTTGAACCCGTTGGCACGGTAAAACACTTCATTCTCCACTTCGCACGTGGCGGGATCGTAGTAGGAAAGCGTGGCATTGCTGTACTGGAAATTCCCCTCGTTGGTAATGAAAAGACCAGAGGCCGATACAGAGAAATTCTTCCATCTCTCCGTAATCCCATTTCATGCAACTGCCGAAAACTGGCAGGCAGAAAAGAAAAAGGCAAATCCGTTGTATTGTTCTGCTCATTGTCATTCGGATAAAAAAGAGTACCCGAATCATTACGGGTACTCTGGTTAAGGTATAAGGTTTAATCCTGCTGCGTATATTGTTTGTCCTTCATATTTTGGAAGGTTGGGTTATACCCACATTTCGTCACGCTCCAACTTTCCCCCGTAATCATTCCGTTTTCTATAAACTTGCCGAAGAAAGTGTAGTCGGTAAATTTCGTCAAACCGTCAAAAACAACCCCATGCAAGGTCTCCAACTTCTCCATGGAAAGTGTTTCCTGAGAAAGAGAAGTCGCACTTTTTATCTGTAGCGTACCATCTATAGTCTGTAATTTATCACAAGTAATGCCTGTTGCTTTATTAACGAACAACCCTTCACCTCCTACGTGAAGCAATTCCGGAATATCCAGCGATTTACTTTGTAAAGATATTGCTAACGAACCCTCTCCCTCTTTATAATATACAGGAGAAGCTGAACAACAAACTTTGGATAGTAAGGGCAAGTTACAACTGGTAAAAATTCCAGATAAATAGAACTGTCCTCCCACTTCTTTCAAGACTGGCATTGTGATTGAAGCAAACATGGGTATTTGGATATATCCATATCCATCTATGATTTCCAAGTCGGGAAATTTGGCATTGCTTCGCATTTGGCCTGTCACATTTAGATTTCCATATACATGTTGAATTGTCGATATGGTATAATCGGTATTGTTGGTGGTTGGCTTACAAGTGAAGTCTTTGATATTCTTGAACGTGATTTCAGGGAACTTATTATTCGTGAGACTGGTGATGACAAAATTTACATTTGACAAATCTTCGGCTGTTTCAATTTTGGAGAGCTGCACCTTGTTTATAATTTCAATCTGGGGCGCTGTTTCTCCGAAGGTTTCAAATCGGGCGTTCGGCAACAGCAGTGTTCCGCTCACATCTTCAAGATAATCCAGCGTGATGCTTCCAAGTGTGGTGATCTTGCTCCAGTCGGGAAGTTGTTTGAGTGCCGTGAAATTCTTTATCTTTATCTGTCCCTTTATCGTTGTCAGTTTGTCCATTCCACCGAAAGCCTGAAGCACGTCATTTCGTTGGGGAACAAAACTACCGGTAGGAGGAGCTTCCATATTGGCTTCCATAATAATACTTCCGTTTACTGTTTCGATTTCCGGAAGGTTGATGGTTTCCAACATCACGGGGACGGTATGGAAATCAAGGCCACCGGTCTCTTTCAGCTTAAGGAAGCTCATGGAAGTCAGCTTGGCAAGATTGTTTACGGACAAGACCCCTCCGACACTTGTCAGTTCCGGTATTTCCAAAGACGCAATCGAACCGGCTGCTGTGTTCTCTTCATTGAGTCCTTGAAGATTCAGATCCTGACCTACAGTAGTCAGAACCGGAAACTCAAAACTCTGTAACGACGACGCATTGAACATCACGCTTCCTTCAATAGTTGCCAGTTTCTCGAATAGGACATACGTCACTTGGTCGTTATATACCGATATGTCTCCGGAGAGCGTTTCCAATGCTTTCATGGAAATCATGTGAAGTTCCGTAGCTTTCGAGGCGACATCGGTCGAACCTACCTGTAAACCTCCGGCAGAAACGATATTATCCAACCCTGTCAAGTCTGCACCGTTGTAACTGTTACGAATGACAATGTTGCCAGTAACCTCTTTCAAAGATGCCAATGCAGATATGTCAGTGATTTTTTCTGCCTCTTCCGCATCAGAGCCGATAATCAGGTTCCCTTTGACAACGGTTGTTTTGGTTGCGGCAAAAGAAGCTACCTCCTCGGTGGTCTTCAACTCCACATCTCCGTCAGATTCTATCTCGCTTTTCACGACCTTATAGGTATATTCGCGGGCATCTCCGTTATAGGATGTCACCCGGAAGGTTCGTTCGTTATCCCAGTCCGTTACCGTTTCAGGATCAGGTATGATTGTTGCAGAAGTTGTGTACTTGAATTCCACTTCGGCGTTGTTCAGCGATACCGTATAGGGAACGGTTATTGTTACTGTATTGTCCGTAATGTCGGTCGTGTACGATTTCCCGTCCACGGTCATCACGACCGATGTGATGAAATTTTCATCTGCATCTTCAGGTATAATTTCATCGTTTTTGTCACACGCTCCCAAAAAGAACAAGGATAGGAGCATGGGAAGAAAATAAATTTTCATACTTGTAATTTTTATTATTTGGTTAGATCCTCAAAAGAAAATACCTCCGTAGAAACTTCGCCCAGCCAGCCGCTTTTGGCCAGAACACCGCATTGTATTTTGATAAAGTCAATATATTGCAGATTGGCTTCCGTTCCATCGGCATGGATGGCATTGGAAATTTTGAAACCGTTCCTTTGTCCGCTTCCATCCACCGTACTGCCGCCTTCTATCTGGTCGTTTCCGAAATTATCCACGTACCCCCAGTCATAACTCTGATTATCCCAATAACCGGTTTGAGAATCTTGGGTGTTGCGGGCGGCCAGACAAGTGCCTGTCAGGGTATAACTGTTTTCCGAAATCCAAGCCGGATAATAATAGTCTTGTGTATGATAAGCGGACAGATAGTCTACCCAGCCATTTCTACCGTCGGAACTGATCCATTGGACATCCATTTTTTTGCCTTCCGGACGGTAATAGGTCACTTCAAAATTCTGTATTGTTTCTTCCTTGCCTGCTTCAGATCCTTTCAGTTCGTACCACTCGTCATCCGGCAATCCGTTTCCGTTTATATCTTGCATGACCCATACGATACCCGGTTCGGAACTGCCGTCAAAGGCGTTCCCCTGAACACAGAAATCATATTGGTTACCCGAATTGGGAATACTGTGGTCGAAGCCGACGATGATATAACCCCCGAAAGAACCTAAAGAGACGTGCAGTTTGTCTTTCAAACGCTGTGTTGCCCATGCGACAGCCGCTTCAGGGGATGTTTCGTTGCCGGTCATACCGCCTATCGTGCTCGTCTCGTTGATAAATTGGCCGGGAGCTGGGGTATATTCATAGACTTTATTCCAGAGCTTGGAACTTCCCGAAGCCCGGAAGCCGTCTTGTTCCTTTTTGTCCACACAAACGACTTTTACGGTGGCAGTGACAGCCGTTTTCCCTTTGTCGATATTCCTGCTTATTTTTTCCGTCGGTGTGTCTTCCGACACAGTACAGGAGACGGTGTATTCTCCGGGTGCGGACGGCGTGAACTTGAACATGCGTTCCACTTCTCCTTCCATGACCTGACCGTCCACACTCCACTCAAAACGGGGATTGTCGAAATACTCCAACAACGGACGCAGGAAAACAGGACGGTCGGCAAAAGTGTACCTGTCCGTGGATGTTTGCAGGTAAGACGGGGTCGGGAATTTGACAACGTAGGGCATCGTTTCCACGACCTCTACGCTTACGTCTTTCGTTGTTGTCCCATCTATATTGGAAGCGTTGATTGTCACCGTATAAACACCGAGTTCTTTTTCATTGAAAGTATAAGTATTCTCGGTGGAAACGATTTTTCCTTCCCGTACCCATTCGATTTTGAACCCTTCGACATCCGAATGCTGAATATCGGGAGTAAATGTGTAATCGGTATTCCGGACGACTTTTAGCCCCTGCGAAGGTAGTGCCAGTGAGATGACCGGAGGGGTGAGTTCTTTCACTTCTACTTTCAGTTCCTCTTCGGCATAGCCTTCCGCATTGTCTACTCTTAGTTTGACATAAAAATCCCCGCATTCATTCCATGTACGTTGAAGAGACGGACCCGAAGAAACCAGCGTACCGTCTATCGTCCAAGCAAAAAGAGCATCTTCAACATTCTGGTATGTCGGGGCGATAGTCAATTCGTGATCGACCTTGACCGTGTAAATACCGGTCTCGCTGTCAAGTTCTATTATAGGTTGTCCTCCTACTTCTTCGGTAATGACTTCATCCTTGTTGCAGGAGGTGAACAGCATACAGGCAGAAATAATAAAATAGTGAAAACGATGCATGATGTGTGGATTTTAGAAAAATAACAGGGATACCCCCGACAGAAGGGATATCCTTGTATTCTTTTTATTGTATGGTGATATCATCAATACAGATATAAGCCGGAGTATTCAAACCGTATGCTCCCGAATCCGAACCCTCGAAGTTGAATTTCACACTTTGCACCCCTTCGGCATTGATTTCCCAATAATCCCATGTCGTGATAGGATCAACCTGTTGTTGGCCGTTACGATAATCGGCTAAAAGACGTTTGTAAGTGCGGATCAGACCGCCATTCGCATCATAACATTCCAGATTCACTTGGAAATACCCTTTCATCTCTTTCAGAGGAGTCGCTACCCCCGTAGAACCGAACTGATTACCATAAGTAATGACACCATAAGTGTATGAGGTGTTGCAGATCCACAGGCCGACCAATTTCCGGGGAACATTGAAATAAAATTCTGGTTTAGCCATCCATGCCTGATTGTAAGCATCCACATATCCGTAAACGACACCGAAATTGGAACCGCTGTGCCCGGCTTCCTTATTCTGTCCTTCCGCTTCCACCGCAGTGTTATAGACAGAACATTGGTTTAGATAAGAATACCACCAGTCTCCGGTATTTCCCGACTGATTGGAGCGGATGTTCCAGTTGGAAAGTGCGATGCCGCCGCTGGAATACTCTGTGCTTCCACCTACAGTATTAAACATTGAAAGGAAGAGATATTCTTCCGGAGTATTGTCGTAAATGGTGGTTACTTGAGGATACCCTTGGTACGAATAAAGATTTTCTCCGGCCGAGGTAGGTCCTGCTAACATGCCGGGATCGAAATCATCGAAAGTGATAGTTAAAGTACCGTCCGAATTTGTCACAGCACGGGTTTGCGAAGTTCCGGAATCAACCGGGTCCATCAAAAAGTCATCGTCCGAGCTACAGCCAGAGAACAAGGCGGTTGCGGTAAATAGACAGGCACCTGCCAGAAAGCGTAATTTTCTTTTCATAGGTCACTCATTTTAATGTAAAACATATTATTAACAAACACAAAAAATTCCCGTTCGTGCGGACTTACACGAACGGGAATATGTCTGTCTTCAAATATTGAATGGCCGATGAGCTATTCCTTATTTGATTACGACCCGTATATCCCGCAGGTGTAAATCTCATTCCGGTCATGGCAGGTCTTCTGACTCGTCCCGGTCATCGTGCCTTCCCGGTATTACACCAGTGGCAAAAGTTCGATGTCCGTTTTTGTGGACTCACAGCAGCGGGTACTGTCCCGGATTTTCACCGGGTTCCCTTTTCATTCGGAAGGCGTAAACCTCCCGAAACCATTTCCCGACTGCAAAATTATCTATATTACATATCAATTCCAAATAATTCATAATATTTATAATAAAACACACAAAGCATGACAACCGTACTGTTTTAATTAGAGCATTCAAGTTTACGACAAACGAAGACGGTAATTATCATACACAATATCCATAAACCAACAAAACAGCTTGCCATTTTCCATAACAATGCGTTCTGGAATAGATAACTGTTAGCTGCAATTATGCAAGCAAAAAAAGCAGACAGAATAATGACTATTAATATCATGCACCAGAAATTAATCCTATAAATTTATGGAAAACAAGTAAGGGAATGGAAGTTCCGTTGCCGCATGGATGCAGGTGAAGGACCTTCTCTTTTAACGTTGGATACGCCAATGCACGCCAACGGAAGACTCTGATATTATCTGTTTGGAAAGGATATAGGATGTGCGTTACTTTGTCGCATATTCAGAATCTTAAAAAGAATTTTAGTATGGAACTGACAATTATTGAAACAAGCGCGTATTAGGAGTTGAGAAAGCTGGTCAGCACGCTGGTCGTACAGATGGGCGACTTCCAGAAAAAGATTGCCCCGCCTGCGCCGGACAAGTGAATGGATGCGCAGGACGTATGTGATGGACTTATGCCCAAACACTTTCTGAAGAGTTTCCAGCAGCATCCCCTTGAGTATGGCCAGAACGGCAAATGCGTGGCGTCCGATGTGCGGGGTGACCTCGCCCCGGAGTTGCATTTCCTGCCTATGATTCCAAGACTGAGCCGCATGGCATTGTATTCACCTACCGGAAAGACACATTCGGGGAGTCTTTCTTTTCATCCGTACCCCTATATTTTTCAATCAGTTCGATAGCAATGGGCAATAATTTTACGACATACGCCACTCCCGTTTTTATACGGTTGCCCATCAGCCATGTACCGCCGTCGGAGTCGGTATGGATATTATCGTATGTTATGGCTTTCAAGTCCACATAGGAAAGACCGGTGAAGCACATGAACAGGAACATGTCGCGCATGGCACGCTGGCGTTTGTATCTCGGTTCTATATGGATTATCCTTTGCAGTTCCTCTTCGGAAAGGAAAGAACGCCTCTTGTATTCGGGCATACACTCGAATGATGCGAACGGATGAACCCGTATCCAGCCTTTTTCCTGCGCGATATACATCAGCCACTTCAAGGTATTGACACGCCCGAAGACAGTGGAGTTTGCCAAAGCGCATGTACCGAGCATCCAGTTGTAGTAATCCTCGATGAATGATTTCTCAAGTTCTTCGATGACAATATCCTCTGCATTCTTCTTGCTTTTCATGAAAAGCAGGAGACTCTTGTAATCGGCAACCAGACCGCAGTAGGTGCTTTCGGCTTTCTCTATGCCGATTTTCTTTTTATACGGTTCCAGCTGTTCCCTGAAAAGGTTCATAAGGGTGTGGCATTCCTCTGAGAAGCCGACATAGCGGTTATAGACTTTCTTGGCTGTAACAAAACTGTCGTGGTCGCAGACGTACTGGTAGTGCCTGGTGATTTGCGCCTTGATATTGTCAAGCTCCTGATTGAGTGTACGGGCCTCCTCGGACTTGCCTTTGGCCCGGTTGGTTTTGACGTCCCACAAAGCGAGGGACACTTCTTTCTTACAACTGAAACCGGCTTGGGTTCCATTGATGGTGATACGGCCCATAATCGGTGTCTTTCCGTTTTTTACAGACTGTTTATTCTCAAAACACTTAGCTATACATGGTCTGCGATAAGCTAAGAGAGATTCCCCTTACACAAAAGCATGGCATCTCCTTGTCGTATCTCGCCTTTATACTTTTATGTATAGTAGTCTACCGGATCGAATGAACAAGACCTATCCCATACATAAACCAATTTAGACTGCTATGTTATTTTTGAGGAAGAAGATGGAATGAGACCAGATACCCTCTTTAAGGCTGACTGTAAGTCGATTAAATGTAGAAAAAGATTGCTTTTGTCACAAGTAAAGTGTATATTTGCATTGAAAGAATCGTTCTTTGACAGAGGCAAAAGAAAACAGAATATTGTAATTCGCTCGTTTCTAAATCGTTACCTGATATTAATTAAACAGAAATAACTGTTTAATTTTCAATTAGATAGAGATTGTATGATGTTTCGCCACGTGCATTGTCGGATTGAATGACAATCCAGCATGTCTGGCAACATGCCGCAAGGACATGTTCATCGTCTTATAGTAGCGTTTGATCGGAAAGACCTTATTACCTTCCAGATGCAGATTTTTATAACGGTCGTAGATCATTTCAGCAACGGGAAGGAGTTTGACACGGAATTGTGTACCTGTCTTTTGCCGCTTGTCGATGATCCAATAATCCCCATTGTCGTCTGTATGAATATCGGCATGGGTCAGCTTTGCTACGTCCGAATGGCTCAGGCCCGTAAAAGCGCAGAAGACGAAGGCATCCCGGTTAATGCCCGTTCGGTAGTTAGGAAGTTCGACGTCCATCACGGCCTGCAATTCCGAAGCGGATAAATAGCGCCGTTCGGCGTATTTAGGCCTGACATGGAACCCTGCAAAAGGATCGACGAGAATCCAGCCGTTCTTATAGGCCGTATAGGTCATCAGACGCAGTTTCTTGACTCCGGCACAGATCGTCCCGGAAGCAAGACCCTTTACCGTGGAGAGGTAGACGACGAACTTTTCGATAAACTCCCGCTTCAGCTCTTTGAACGGAATGTCCTTTACATGGTATTCGTATTCGAGGAAAGCGGCAAGACGCCTGCGACGCAGACAGTAATCCTCATAGGTGGAATAAGCGCGGTCTTTGCCCACACGCTTGCGGAACTCCGCAAGATATTCGTCGAAGGTCTGTAACAGCAGGCGGCAATCATCGCCCATACCGAGGAAGGCGTTGCGGACCTTTTCGGCCGTTATGTATGAATCCCGGTCGCAGAGACGCTGATACTGTTTGCCGATATTGGTCTTGATATTCTCCAATTTCTCGTTGATGCGCTGCGATTCGAGACTTTTGCCGGAAGCTTTGTTGGCTTTGGCATCCCAGAGGGAGGAACGGACGGTGAGTTTGCAGCTGAATTGCGACATCGTGCCGTTGATGGTGATACGGCCCATGACGGGAACCTGACCCGATTTTTCGGACTGCCTTTTCACATAGAAAAGGACTTTGAAAGTGCTGCGTTGCATAATAACTTGAACTTTGAGGATTTGTTAAACGTTAAGTCAAGTTATTTGTTATGCGGAAATTCGATGCAATAAACTGAAAACTACTGCCTTAAATGCAAATCAAAGCATTTCGGGCAGGTAACGGATAAGTAACACAACTCACCGTTAAACCTGCCCGATTTTGCTTTTTTATTGCTCGGAGCATATGCAGAAGAGAGAATTAAATACTTGCAAACAAGATATTTACTCTTTTCTGCACTTTCTCTTACCTACAAACCCCCGGCCATCGCTGGTCCGGGATTGAAGAGATGTAACGGCTTGATTTATCGGGTCGTTACATTTTTGTATAGAAAGGATAGGTAACGAGAAGGCAACGGTTTATTTTCAGTTAATTGCACGAAAATACCGCATTTCAAATAACCTACTGCAAGATACGAAAAATTTTCCGACCGGACAAATTCTATTCAATCGAAGAAAAAATGGCTGAATCAACAAGCTATTGCAATGATTAAAATTTGAAGGATTTATTTTTTCTGATAAAAGGTGTCCAAACTTTTGACCCTTTTGTAAAGATACACAATATACAGGATTTAGGCAAAAAAAAAATTAGAGCAAGAATTTGTGCAGAGTCGACAGAGTCAATCAACAAATATTTTCGGAAAGGCATATAATCTGCCCTGTGAATACCTCGCCTATCCTAGTCCCAATATTTGATTTTACCGCCATGAAGATGCTATGCATAATCCAATGGCGGTAAAGATTGAAGTAGTCGCCCCGCATCAGATATGTCGTGGCGTACATCCACTTACCTCGGCACTAATCCCACCAGTTATGCAGATGAAACCCCAAATACTTGAACAGAATGCAGTAGGCCTTATGGTAACGGACGTCCTGCTTGTTCGCTTTGTCGTATGCTCCCTTGTGGTCGTGATAAATCGTAAAACGATTGACATTGTGCATATTCACCCGACAGGAATCGAAATCGCCGCTACTACGGTCTTTGCTTAGGACAATATCGATCAGTCGGCAAGCGGTGCGCATGGTATTTGCAACATAACGCCTGTTGCGGCAATGCCCGAACTGCTCCCAATACGCAATCATCCGCTCGATTTTGAATTTCAGAAGATAGAATATCTCCGACCAGTCATAATTATCTCCCCACGACAACTCTCGCATGACCCTGTCATGATTCAACCTGCCAAGTGCACTCGTATAGGCGTTCCAATCCTCGCGCTTCATCTCGTGAACCGGGCCTTTGCCACAATCTTTAAGTTTTTCCTCACACTCCTTATCCAAGCGTTTCATTTCTGCTTGTCGCTCCGCCTCGGTCATCACCTTATAACGGGCTTGTACCTCATCCTGTTTACGCAACTCATGCTTTAACGGAAGATTGTTGGCGATCTTGAAATAATAGCCTTCGCCCTCCTCTTTGCGCACCTTCGCCTCGTATTTCGCACACTCTGCCTGCCATTGATCCTCCAACGGTTGTAGACGGGCTACGGTAGCAAGATCGGCCAATCGCTGATTGTGGGTACGTGTACAACAACAAAGAATCTCGCGAGAGTGTCGCGCATTCCACTGCTCACCGATGATATGCGCTTGTTCTAACTGCCTGACAATGCGTTTAGCTCGGTTTTGCTCGATATGGAATTGGCCGCATACCGTCGATACTGATGCCTGCCACTCGACAACATCGTGCGCCACCGCCTCAAACAGCGGGGCGCGGCGATTCCAATCAAAGGCAGGATTACTCATGGGTTGCGTGATATGCAAAGACTCTTTCATACTCGTTTCGTAATTGTGTGATTTTCTTTGCTCCTTTTTCAAGGTCGTATTGGAACAATCCCGCAAAGGAACTGTTGCAGAGCATTTCGATGTCGGATTCAGTAATTGCACGCGGGAAACCGCACGCGGCATAGGGTTGCATTTTGCGCCAAACGGCACTCATCAGCGACTCATTCTTACGAATTTCCAGCATGGTATCCCGCTGTGCAAAATAGTAAAAGAGCATCTCGCGGTGGAGTGTCTCTCGTAATTCATCTTTCGTCATAAAGGATTGAATTTTGGGTAAAAGTAAAGTTCTTTCCTGCCATCTCGGGACAGAGAGGGAAGACGACCACTTTATGTTGCCGTATGCGCCTTAAACTTGTACTCCGAACACATGTGTCGGCCACATTGCTTTTGCTACTGCATCCGCCTCGCCAATGATAATCCCGTAATAATCGGCAAAAAACTTCTCAACATCGAACTTTTTGGGGAGTTTGAAGGTGCGCTCGGCCTGCTCCAACGCCTTGATGCGGTCGAGGGCATAGATGCGTGGCTCATCATACTCTTCGCTCTTGCCGAGCATATCCACTGCTACTCAAAGAGCTTCACGTACCACGGCTTCATCTCGAAAGTCGAAGCCTCACCACGACGGAAACTGTGGTAGGCAATCTGCAACACGCGATCCCTACGCATAGCATTAACGATCTATGTAAAGTACTCTTGTTCTGAAGGCCCTCTGAACGATCTGCTTAAATCCGCACACCCGGATATCACGAAACGCTTTGATGGAAGAGTGCAGGCGAAACCTTAAGCCGGATTAATGTGCTGCAATTTCATCATACGCGGTGAGGATCTCACGCGCCTTGCGAAGCTCCGCGATAATCTCCTCGGCTTTGTCAAATCCGTTCACTCGTTTGCGGCCCAGCCACGACTGTGCCTCCGCCTCCAGCCAGCCCAAAGCCGACAGCGAGCGGAGATATGCATCCTTTCGTGCAAGATCGGCATTGTAGTGTGCCCCTTTAGCTCTCCTGCGTGCCCGAATGCCGAGATATTGTCCTTCGTTACCCGATAGCACCATGCGGAACAACAGTTCATCCGTCAAACCGTATTCGAACCAGCGGCCGTTTTTGCATTTGCCGAGGAGTTTGAAGTCTGCCGCCTCAATCGCTGCTATTAAATCCTGCGTATCAATCTGGTTGACCCGGGTGGCCTTGCGGTTCTTGGCCCGCTGCTGTTGCCATGCCTCGATCTTGTTGCTGCACTGCTCCGCAAGTAGTTTAGGTGTAATGGCCTCAACATCATCGTATTCAAACAAATAGCCGAGGCAAGCACCGATCATCTCCATTTCGCACGATGAAAACCTCGGTTTGCTGGGGTGAGGGATGCCGAATACGGGGATGCGGTTCGCGCCAATCGTCCCAAGCCGCAACTCCGAAGGGATCAACTCGCGCTGGTTCTCGATAGACAGATGCCGGAACCATTTTTGTGCCCCGAGGCAGAGAATACGCTTCGGCTGCAGTATCTCGATCAACGCTTCGCACCGCTTGTGGCAGTCATGTCTGCGGACAACCGTCTCAATCCCCACGGCGCGCGGTGTACTGAAAAGCACCACTTCGGAGAAGACCAGTTTGACATTCTCGCCGTCAAGTAGGCTATCAATATCCACTCCGGCGTACCGTAAGATGGAGCGCAGCATGGTCCAGATGCGCCATTTGTTACGCTCTTCGCGAAAGTACCAGTTGCCGCGCAGGAGTACGTCTCCGGTCATCCGATTCCCATGCAGGCCTCCTTTGATACGCCAATCCTTGCTCGCCAGTTGGTCTTGATATCGATAGGAGCCATCAGATCCAGGGTTGATGGCCAGAATCAACAACTTGGGACGCTGCCGAACCTGCGACAAATCAGACTGAGTATAGAACGGTAAATCGCAGTCGGGGTCGCTCGTGGCGATGTCGTGATAGAAGTTTGCGGTCCGATCGGCCCAGTCCCGCAATTGTTCGGCCAGATTCATCATAGGAGAGAGGTTGTTTGCGATAAAGGTACTAATAATCGGAGAACTTCCCAAAGTGTGACAGCGACTCATATCTGTAACCACCGCTCGGGCGAGGTGCAAAAGTGCATCAGCAGCGCAAGGACGATCACCGCAAGCAGGATCAATGCGATCTTGCGAGTTCGTGGATTCATCCGACCACGAATGTCGGTTTTTTGCTCAGACAACACCCATTTCCGACCGGTATGGTCGGTAATATACCATTTCTCTCTGTGATAGTAGCCCGTTACGCCCTCAAGAAAATCCCCCTTCCCGTCGCAGATACCAGGTATAGCGAGATGCCCGGATTTGTTGATCTGAACCCATCTCCCATCTTTTTCGACAAGCGCTACTCCTTTACGAAATGGCCATACACAATCGTAGATGAAGGGAATGACCTGTTCACCGGACTCGTTCACAAAGCCCCATTTTTCATGATACTTGACCGCGGCCATTCCCTCCCGAAAGGGCCTGGCAGAGTCGTAAACACAAGATATGATGATATTACCGTCACTATCGGCAAAACCATATTTCCTAAAATTCCGAATGACTCTCGGTGATTTTCCAGACTTCGGAATGTTATTGCTGCGTGGCAGTGCGTCGGGCTTGTTTTGCATTTTATCCATCATTACTATTTTATGTTTTTATGTTCGTTTGCAAAATTCTCTTGTCAATGGGCCAAAACACGACACAGCAACGGAAAATTTTCAAAGCGGAGGATTGTGTCATGATTTGGGATCACACAGGGCTATTTTTGCTTCGTAACCAATCACACGATAGCATGACACTTTGTGAACTTCTGCATCAAGTCGCGTGGGACGATATTCGCCCCCATATCGAACGACATCTGCCGGAACGCCCCGAGACGAAACTCGCCGATTACAAAAGGCTCTTCGAGTTGGCCCGGGAAACGGCTCCGGATCGCACTACCTACATACCCCGCACGCCTCTTACATTTCGGTTCTACCGAAATCCCGATACGCTCTCCTGTGAATGGAACGATCTGGCTCATGATACGATTAACTATTTTGGTAGTTACGTCGCCGATCATGCCTTCGGTGGCCCGCTGTCGCGTTCGCTGGCCTCACGGATCGAAAAATTCACTCTACCCATCAACAATTCCGAGTGGGCCGCCTTTTGCCTTTGGGAGCTGTTGCGCTACTATGGAGAGGATGACAACAGCGACGCGCCCAAAGTAAGAAAGCTCTTCCCTCTGTTCCGCCGCCTCGTCTTCCGTTGGAATGATTGGCGATTCCGGCGGATGACGCGTCGTTTCCGCATGGATCAGAATATGGCACCAAAGGGGGACAAGAGGCTGCAACGTCTGCGTTGCAAGGTGCAGCAGGTCGAAGCCTCCATTTTGAAGATTACGGGAAGAGAGTTTTTCACCCTAACCCAACTATCCGAAAAGAAAATCAATCGGGTATATGAATTGATTGGAGACCGCAAATGGCTGCTTGACCAAATGTTTGTCGGCACGCCCGAGGAGGTGGCGCGCATGAAAGCGGTAAACGAACGTCTGCTGGAGCTCACCAGCCTGATGTATCGCCGGAGTGCCGCACTATACCGCAAGGTGCTGACCTGTAGCTATGATGCCGACTTCGATGACGATGTGATGGTAGAGGGAATCCTGAAATACAGCTATAATGAGGAGTCATCGCTCCTGCCCATGTCCAACGACGCCTTCTATGGTTCGGATTTTTGCCGGATGATGCAGGTGATTGATGGACTCTACGGATATGACATAGTGGTTGAATTGGAGGAGATCAAATCGACCTTGTGCAAGAATTTCGATCCACACGACCAGCCGGAGATGAGCGATGCCGAATTGGGTTTCAAGGATGAACTCGACGACGGCACAACATGGGCCGAAGGGGCCTTGTGGCATCCGGCATTCAAGAATATCTGCTTGTGTCATGCGGTACACGACATCTGTACGCACAAGAATTATTCGATTCCCGACCTATTGCGGATGAACGATTTCTGGTGCGAAGTGAAGGTGACGCACCAACACATCGTCGATCAGGGCGGCAACCGTTGGGAGTGGTGGAGGCGTTGCACCTTCGAAGAGTTTCGCTCCAAGCTCCTCTCCGAAGCGGAGCATCGTCCTGAACACATTCGGCTGGGGCAGTATATCATGACCCGCACGTTGCAACTCTTCCCCGATGAGGCGACATCCCCCTTGTGGGATGGATTGGACGACTGCTTTTACCTTGATGAGCGAGTAGATAGCTATCTGCACCGATTGTATGATCGGCTCAATGCCCCCGACGAGGAGTAAAATTTACCGTCCGCTATGTCGCCATTCGGCACATTCTGTCGGTAGTTTCGTCAAACCGAGAAAAATACTACATTTGTTTAACTAACCAAATTTCAGATCTATGGCAAATTTCTATTGTGAGTACTGCGGACAAAAGTTTTCTTCGGTATCCTCTTTGACCGTCGGTAATTGTATGCGGCATCCTAATGGCACTTGTAAAGGACGCCATAAACTCTATGAGGGAAGCGAGAAAAGTAAATACACCTGCAAATACTGCGGGCAAACTTTTAACTCGATCTCCTCGATGACCGCCGGGAACTGCATGCGCCATCCGAACGGCACGTGTAAAGGCCGCCATGCTCCGGCATTATAGCGGCAGTGCAATCATGAGAAATCCGGCTGATTAAACCGGATTTTTGTTTTCATACAGAACCGTTACGCCTCTTGGTGATTGCGAAACAGATCCTCACCGACGGCCTGCATTCGCTCGCGGAGCCATTGGGGTTCCAAAACCTCGATGCTATCTTCCGCGTTGATAGCATGGATTAGCAACTCCTGTTGGAAATCGAGCGTCGGACGCAGGTAAAATTCAAAGACGGAAGAGTCCTTCGTGATCTCGGTCTCCAGTTGTGAAATGTGCAGCGGCAGCGTGCGGATGTATTGTCGCTGGATGCCCGCGACGCGCACCCGCATCCGCTCGGACTTGACACGGTCATCGACGACGATCCCGAACGAATCGGCAAAGAAGCCCTCCGGATCGAAATCGTCGGGCAGCACAAAAGTGTTCTCTATCGTACGGAGGGTGTGGATGCGATCCAGCGCGTAGACGCGCAGCCGCCTGTCGCTCATGCTGCACCCCACCATATACCACCGCTGGCGGAAGACCTTGACGCAATAGGGAGCCACCTCGAAAGTCGAGACTGTATCGCTCCAGAAGCTCTGGTGGATTATCTCCAATGTCAGATTGTCGCGCATCGCCTCGATGATCTGCGTCAGGAAGCGTTGCCCCGAGGGGATCTCCTCGAAGAGAATACGCCACTTGAGGTGGTGGCTTTCGTTGATGAGGTGATTCACGGCAAAGGTGTTCAGCAACCACGTCCGAACCCCTCCACGCTCCATATCCTCTACGTGTTCGATGTAGTAGAGGTAGCCAGCCCGACGGTCACAGCCGATGTTGATATCGAACATCTGCTGGATCGCGTTCTTATGATTGTGGAAGGTCTTTAGGGGCAGTTCCTCTCCCGTATCGTTTAGCGACGAACATTGCCACCGCTCGTTGATCTCCTCAAACGAAATACGTCCGGCGCGGTAGATCGTGTCGACCAGCCAGACATAGCGGTTGAACAATATCGCCGTATTACTTTTCGAGAAACTTCGGGCCGCACATTTAGGTTGCATATACTATTTATTTTATCCGATTCTTTGGCAAAGATAGTGAATAGATATGCCAAATTATAGCACATCTGACGGAAATCATTATTCTTCGACCTTCCATGCGGTATATTATCAATAACTCCACTCCACCAGCAACTCCGCCTCATCTCCAAGCCCCTCTTCCGTGCCAAACGCCCAAAGCACCTCGGCAGCGGGACTTTGGCCACCTATGTGTTTCACAATCTCCGCCGCACAGCCTATTTCGTGGGCTTCAATCGGGGCTTCGGGATCGGTCGAGATGATTACAACAACACGTGTATAGGTTATCGGATCGACCTCCGTCACACCACCGTATCGGGTAAGGGTTTCGAGCAGATTGGGCAACCGTCGCGAACGGTCATAGGCCCTCGAATGGTAAGTGGCCGGAGTGATCAGCTTCGTGTCAAAAAGATAGTTCAGTTCCGCACGTGTGAATTGTTGCGTCCGCCGGAGAATCCGGTCGATGTCGTATTCAACTTTTCCCATTCGCGTCAACTGCTTTATACGTAGGTTTTGACGGTGATCTTGCATCCGTTTAGGGTGATTCCGGTGACGTTCTCGACGGGCGTACACCCTCCATTCTTCTATCGTAAGTGCATCATGTGCTATTGATTCCGAAAGCACTTTCCTGCATTTATTGGCCGAACGGGCATAATTGGCAAACTGCCGATGTTCCAATAACGCGGCCTGCTCTTCATAGCGGTTTCGCGGTGCATGGCCCCAATAACCGCAATCGTTAGGAGAATAACCGTAGAACGTGATACTCCACAGACATCGGGCTGCCAACTCGACATGGGAGACATGCACATTGTCGGCTATTTCCAGATGCTTGCCCAGATTGGATTCCCAGAGATCGCCTTCGCTGTTGCCAATCTGAATATAAGGCTCCTCATCGGTACAATTCACCCATTCGACAGAGATTGTTCCATCGTTCTCCTTATATTTCATGTGGCAAAGAATGTCATAAGCCTCCCTGTACCACGGTATCTGGGAGGCGTGCTCGGGATAAACCCTCAAAATATGCGGTACGATATCGTCAAAATCGCACGCGCACAGCAATTCTCTCAGTCGCATAGACATTCTTGTTTTATCTTCTGATGGTTTTGCGACAAAACTAGTACGCACATAGGACAAACTGCGACAAATGCTGATGACAATAGGATTATGTCATGATTTGGCACGGTTGCCATCAATTTTTGCGCCGTAATCAAAAATACAAGAGTACGATTTGCATTAGGACATCATATTTTAGTTTGGTACATTAAAGTATATAGATGTCGTTTTTTAATCCAGCCACAGATTGTAACCGGATCATGACCAAACAATGTCTTCTTCATTTCCTGATTTTTGCGCAAAGAAAACTTTCGGGTAGGACGTTCTATCACTGTTTAATTCTGTCCGAACAAAAACTTTTTCGACGACATTTTTTGCAAGGTACGCCGTGCCATACGGCATCGAACTGGTCGGCAGCAGCATCCACCAGCGCAGGGGCGTCGGTCAGAATGCCCGCTTCGAAATTGCGGGTTGTCGCGCCTTTCATGCCGAGTCCAGCCCCAGTCAGATTGGCGGAACCTATGTAAGCGATCTCGCAATCGAAGATCAATATTTTGAAATGTACGCGCGGACACAACCTCCGCTCCAATCGGCTCCACAGCAGCGGATATTTGTCGAAATCGTCGGCGAAGTTCCGTCCCGGCTCTTTGGCATGAATCAACCGCACCCCGACACCGCGGCGGATCAATTCCTCCAGCACTTTCAGCAACGGTGCGGAGCCGTTGCACTCTTTCACATAAAGATCTTTAATATCGGCCGTGCCGATCCAGAGGTATTGCCGTACGCGGTGGATGCGTTCGACTACCTCAGTGTAGTGCGCTTCGTTCTGAATATAGCGAATCATAGCGGATTTTTTCGCAAAGTTAGACGTTCGCGTTGTTTGGCGGGCAATTTATTATAGAGGTCGTCCAATACGATAGTTATATGGGGGCCTATTCTGCCGAGATTTTCGTTAGCAAACTGAATTTCATGCGGCTGCCATGGAATGACAAACTTTTGATCTAACTTGCGTTCTGTGATTTGCCCATATTCAGCAGGTTTCACTCCAATTTCTACAATTAGTTTGTTATACAATGCCCAAAAATTGTCTCCATGATCATGGTATGACAAGTGACAAAGCTCATGTATCAGAACAGAATCCATGATAATCGGCAACAGAAATAAAAGTACCGGATTGATTACTATTCGTTTCTCCTCCATATAGCATATACCCCAAAGGCCAGTATTGTATTCAAATCCGAAAGAACGATAGGCGAATCCAAATTTCATGGCGAGTTCGTCCAATCGTCGAGCGGCATGATAATACCCACAGATCAGCCAGTCTATTGTTTTTGCCGGATTGATACTTCGAGAACGGATCTCTTTGGAAAAGCTATATGTTTCATTCAGGGAAGAAAATGGTAATGGATAATGCGATTCGTCTATCAAGAAATTCAGCGGCAAATGACACGGCATTTCTCCAACTGTCATATATTTGGGGATGGAAATGAATGGTATCCCAATCAATAATCCAAAAGATTGAAACTGTTCCTGTGCCCTGCAATCACCTTCTTGGGCTCGTAGCCAAAGTATTTCGAGTTGCCGTCTGTTTATCGTCATAGTTTATTTCGAGACTATCGGTCAGATATATTCGGCTTTCGCGATCCGGACCAACCTCCTGAACCGGTTACGGTATCCGGCGACGGTCGGATCCTCCCGCCCCTTGACCATAGCGAGGTAATTGATTTTGCCGTAGATAAAGTGATCGGGTATAGTAGTTCGGAGGTTGCATGTTTCCATTGTCTCAAATCTCGTCATCTCCACCGCCCCAGTGCGGACCATCAATGGCTGTTCCGAAAAGCTTTTTCCAACCATACTCTTTTTCTTTTTCTCTCTTCCATTTTTCCACCTCGGCTTCATTTCGGGAGATGAACCCGTAGCCGTGTTCGTAGTCTTTCATAAGTTGTACTCGTATCTGCCAGTATTCCTTAGCAAGAATAACATATTGGTGGAGCCACCAAGCATTGGCACGGTCAGGACATTCGATTGCGCGGCGGCGAATTTCCTCGAATCGAGCCTTTATACTATCGAATTCGCGGGGATAAATCTCAAGATGAACAAGGCGTACCCCTGCACCGGGGAACGATATATGGGATATATGGGGCGCAAAACCGGCATCCGGCAGCTGCTCGGTCATTCGCTCCAGCGCTTCCCGAATCCGAACTCGTTGTGTCGGGGTTCTGGGATTTACGGACTCGAACGTCCAGCAATAGATGATACCACACACATTTGTCTCTATCATCTTTTGGCAAACGATTCCGCAACTCTCGAAGATCGTGTCTAGCTTCGAATTGACGAAACCAATCATAGCCTCGAATTCTTCCGTTTCCAGTTTCCTGCGCTCTTCTGCGAATAGCTTGTCTTGATTCATAATCGGGAGAGGGATTTGTTGTTTGAGTCGTAGGTTTTCCGTAGGTCTATACCGTTATTCATTCGTTGTTTTTGCCGATTCTCTCTATTTTCCAAAAAGCCATTCAAGCACTGAATTTGTCGGAAACCAACGCAGAGCGGGATTAGGATTGGTCGTAAAATAAAGCAATGTATTCACTGTAAGCACTAAAAGGGTGGTTAGAATTCCAGCCCAAATATAGCGTTTCAAATTATCTCGTTTCATATAGTGTGATTTTGCAATGACAAAATAAAATATCGCCCCGGTCAAAAGCTGACCGAGGCGACAACAAACAAATGGAAAATTTGTATAACGCTATGCGCTATCCCGAAAAACGATCGGTTCCGGCTACGTTCCTGCTCGGCAGATGACTTTTCCAGGCGACCTGTTGTTCGGGTCTCGTGCCGCGCATCCGCACATTCGGAACATCATCGCTATCAGTGGACACTGTGCCGCTCGGGACTGATCGTATGCTACTGTTACTCCGTCGCCGCCATTCGTTGCCGTGCCTGCCAAATCGAGAATATATCCAGCTCCTCCTTAACCAATCCGCAGACATAGATTACGACAGCTATATCGTCAAGCCAACCGACCCACGGAAAGAAATCAGGGATCAGATCGAACGGACTTACCACGTAAAGCAGGCAGGCGACCACTTTCAAATAGGCCCATGTCGAATATTCCTTGTAGCGGCCGGAAGTTACGGCGCTCAAATATTCCCATAAAAGAACCAACTGCTGCCGTACACGCGAAAGTCCTTTTTTCCGAGTGAACTCCTCGCGTTTACCGCCGAGGTCGGCCATGCGCTCTTCGTCCGCTGCGGTCTCTTCGGCTTCGCGTTGCCAGCCACCCGCCTCGAAATGGTCTTGCGCTGCCTGCTCGGAGGCCGTCGTCCGCTCCTCGGCCGGCCCTTCGTGCTGTGCCCGCTCTTCGTTGCGGCCCGCCGACTCTTCTTCCATACGCGTTACGGTGCGATAGCCGATCGGATTTCTTTTCATCTCTTTCATTTTGCAATAGTTTTTTAAGTGATACAATCGTTTTGTTTCATCTTTCTACTGCAAAGGTAGAGGGAGGGTCGGACAGAAACAGTCAGAATTATCTAATTCCTCCCTCTAAGGCAGCTATTGCATTATCTTGATCGACCAATAACCAATTGAGGGTTAAAAAGGCATTGATCGGAGTGAAATTAAATTTCTCACCTGTTAGTTCTTGGATGGTAAATCCATTTATTTCAACTTCAGGCATACTATTATTCAGCAACCACTTATCAAATAAAATTTTTATTTCTGGTTGCATATTGTTAAGTCGTTCGACCGTCTTATCTATAAGAAAGTCTGGATATTCATATTGCCGTAATATTTCGGCTAACTGATCTTTGCTATACATATAAAGGAGTTTTAAAGTCATGTAACATTTTCGATGCCCAGTCTCCGCATCTATTTCGATAGGTTGCAACACATACGCTTCATAATCTAATTTAGGAGAAATATAGTATGCAATATTACGCTGCCATATTTCAATGGTTTGCGCATCGAATCCGTATTTCTCCGGATGTTGTACGGCATCGTGCTGAATGGCATGACGAATTTCGTGCAATTCCGTATGCAAGGCATCGAGTGGACTTTTAAGTAAATTCCTATTGATTACTATTCGTTTTTCAGCACTACTATGGCTACCACAAGTCGTCGATTTCAGATTGTCTGAAAATTCGATTCTTACATCGGATAAACCTGTATTGCGTAGAATCCGATTTCCGATAGATGATATAAAACGCTCTTTCTCTTCAATAGTAAAATCTTCATAAAAGTTGATTTTGTCGATAGTCAATTCTTCCGACAAGATTTTCCCGACAGATTCATCGAGCGTCTGACTTTCAATGTAGACGGCATAGTTCCGAGTATTCATTAAATAACTTCCACCAATGTGGGCGAGTTTACGACAATGAATCTCTTTAGGGAGTAAGAACATATTTCCATATCCGTCATGATGGATTTCGTATCCGCTCAAATAAGCAGGGGCCTTTCGTGTTTCATGAATTTTCCGCAATTGCTCCTTTATTTCGGGCGAAAGTTTATCTTCCAGATTCGTTCTTCCAGAGCAGAAGTCATCGGCCAGTTGAAGAATAAATTCTCTTTTATGCTCAGGTGATTCACACAAAATGGTGTCTTCCGACAATTGAGCTTCATAGAGTGCGTACGGACTGAAATCCCACGTATTGTATCGGACAATATCTCCATTTCTTAATTTCCGTTCTTCAAGTACCATCTTGACAAAGACCCGTTTACCTTGTGGTGTGACAATTTCTCGGCCTTTGCTATCGGCATTGAGAAGCCACACGAGAGGTCCTCTTACCTCATGCACCTGCCGCACGGTATATCCAGGAATTCGCATATCATCCGCAGTAAGTCCGGAGGAAATACTGGATCTACGGAATCGCTTAATATCAACTACGACATCAACTGCTTTTTTGGCATTATCAATTGTTAGCATTCTCCATATTTTTCCATCAATTTCTTTTTCAAGATGTATTTGGGAACCTTCAAAAATAATTTCAACACCGATCTTTTGAGCAATTACTTGTATATTTTTAGACATAATAGCAACTTCTTTGAAAACAGTGCTACTTGCTGAGACGACAACTTGCCCGAATGTCTTACTAGTATTTTTGCAGGATATATCGTTTATATTCGGATTATTTACCTTGATATTCATCACTTAATCTGCTTTGTAGAACTTTAACATTGAAAAGGTTTTGTGGAGATATCACTTCTGGAATTTTAATTTTATTCCCTGTATTCAATATGATATTTCCATAATAAGTTATTAGCTCATCATAAGTCCCAGAAGCCAAGTTATTTCCTGATTTTACTATTGCTATGCAGGTCAGATATGCCATATACTCAGGCAGTACATTGTAGTTTAACTTGCATTGCGTTTCGATCAAAGCAGATAATATATTCTTAAACGTATGCACTAAGAAAACATAATCTTGATTTTTATACAAAGTAGTTAAAAAATCAAAAGTTACAGCTATTTGTTCATTAATATTATTCAATCCTGCATAGCCGAGTATAAAGTCCTTTGAAGTTTGTGGTATTGAGATATTTATTGACTCCGGTTGTTGGGGGTATTTTATTTTGTGTCCCGGGTATATCATAGCCTGATACTGATCGTAATCTCGACAATACCAATATTCCCATCTTGAAATTAGATGAAGCATATCATTCAAAACAAGATGATAATCATCCGCCATTCGTTGTGCGACATCGCTGGAGTTGATTCTATGTATAAATCTTTGACGAATATTTCCAAGTACACTTTTGTGAATTGCAGCAGGATCTTGATTCGTTATAATAATCGACTCCTTGAACTTTCGAGCTGTTGATAGAAGTTGCTCCAATTTTTTAGTCGTTGCATTATACAGCTTATCCTCGTCATTTACATTGAAAAGCAATTGAGCTTCCTCGAATACAGTTATATGTTTAGGTTCTTCAGATTCACAATCTCTATCGGATAATTTGCGTTGCCCTATAATTTCAATTACTGTACCTAATAATATATTTAGAATTGCTGAAATAGAAGGGGATATAGTGTTGGGGATCTCAAGAACAATATCACATTTATCGAATTTCTCATATAAATCATTCTGATAAGTATTAAAAGTTCTCCCTAAAGCTCCTGATAAAAACACTCTGATGCTTGATTTAACTAATTCTCGGATAGTTCCTTTATTCTCGCCACCTTCGGCAAAATCGCTACTTTCAGACAGCTCTACTACTTTATTATATAAATCCTGCATCCTTGGAAAATAAAAGTAATGCTCAGAACCTTTATAATCGCTCTCACAGAGAAGCATACGATGAAGATGTGTGATTCTATCCCATCCTTTATCAAAATAAACTTCAGGAATTGCTCGTTCAATATATTGATAAACTAATGGCTCTTTTGTCGTCATTGCTGCTGAAAAGCAAGCTTTCAGCAACTCAATGTGAGCCGTAAAATCCATACCGAATGGAAAATAAAATGGATTTAAATCCATTTTATTTCCGTAATCATCTCCGATGCTGTAAACGTAAAATGGTCTTTTTCCGGGTCTAAGACCTTTTAATTTGCGATATTCTCTGGATTGAGTAGGCTCAATTATTAAAAACGGAACGTCTTTCTTTTTCTGGAGAAGGTTATGAATTGTAGTAGTTTTGCCCATGCCGGAGAGCCCGCACACATACAAATGGCGAGTGAATGGAATGTTACCGACATTTATCTGATCTCTGAATTCAGATTGACGCTTCTCGACGAGATTCCACCGTCCTTGCTGTATCCATTTATCTATCGTCCCCATGATTATTTTCCATTAGGATCATGCCCAATGATTATTGCTATCAATGCCAAAATGGCAGCGATCCATGTGGCAATGCTACCTTTTCCTTTTGTGTCCATAGGTCTATTATTCTTATAAATCAGTCCAATTACGATTTAGTAGATCATCCGTTGTACCAAGTTTCTCGTATAAGCTAATCAAGTCTTTAATTTGGTGCAATTCAAATCGCTGTTGGGGATCGAGATCCTGATTATAGTAACAGTTTCGACTACCATCCCATCTTAATTCAATATAGCACAGAGGATCTTTCCATAAATTAATCTTTGCATCCATCAAAGAATAACCTAATTTATTCAGTATATCATTGTGTAGCTCATATGTGCCAAATTGTGTTTTTAATTCGTTGATATTCATTATTATTTTAAATTAAGGTTAATAACAAAAACCGGCACGTCCGTCCGATCGATCAGTTACCTACCGGGCACCGCCAAGCGCCCCTAACCCAGATAGAAAAGATAGTCTTTACCGGATACGACAAGACCATCTGTTCAGTCTGCGAGTTGTGGAAAATGGTAGTTTCAGTAACTCTGATCAAAACAAACGTTTTAAATATTTTTACCTTGATTGAAACAAATATAGTTTCTCCAAGTGAAAGTTGCAAGAGCACAAACAGAAAAAAGTGCGGCAGACTGTTCTCTGCCGCACTTTCATCATCCTAATCTTGACAGGCGGAGCAGTTGCAATAGTCGCCCCACGCATGGCCGCAATCGTCACAGACGAACTGCAAACCGTCAAAATAGCAGTCGTAACCGCCGCAGGCGGGACACTCAAGTTCCATACTCTAATTATTTAAGTGATACAATCGGTTAAAGGTCTATTTCATCTCCTTCGCGGTAAATGGTGCAACGCTCGTTTGGACATGCGTCTACAATGCCCCATTTCGCACAATAGAGCGCATCGGTCAGTCCTTCGTCGGGCAAGGCGCGGAGTTTTTCATCGTTCACGACCTCATCCGGGAATTCCACTACAGTCCCGTCGCTCATCCGGAACCAAGTGCCGTCCGCCTGCGGGCGGTAAAGGCAACGGCTGTCAAGTCGGCCCAAAGTACCGCAATCGACGAGGAAACGGTCGTCTGCGGGCAGAGTGGTTGCCGTGTCGAAATCGAAACGGAGGACTTCACCCCGAATCATCAGGCGAATATAGCGCGGTGCAGCGGGCATCGCCTGATTGTTTTCAGATTGTTGTTCGTTCATCGCTTTATGCGTTTTGTATTCTTGATGCAAAATAAATCGGCCACTCGGTCAGAAAGTGTCTGACCAATGGGCTATCTTTGCAATATCGAAAAAAAACGCCATGACTAAGAACGGAAAATGCCTTTGGATTATCGACACGCTGCTGCATGCAGGCGAATTGTCGTTCAAGGAGCTGAATGCGAAATGGGAACGCTCGTCCCTGCGCGATAACGACGATATGACGCGTCTGCACGAACGGACATTCGCACGCTACAAGGATTTTATTGCCGGCGAATACGGCATCGACATCGACTATGCACCTTCGACGAACAAATACTTTATCGCCAATGCCGACGAAGTAAAGAAGAACGCCTTGTATCGTTACCTGCTTTCAGCCTATCGGGTAGCCGATCTCAATACGCGCATGATTCGCCGCAAAGATCAGATGATGTTCGAACCTGCGCCTACGGGTATCGAACATCTGGAAACAATGCTCAAGGCGATCGAAGAGGGCCGCACCGTGCAGTTCGACTATCAATCGTATTATAGCGATGAGCCGGCACGTGCTTGGGAAGTGATCCCGTGTTTCCTGCGCATCTTCGAGGGGCGGTGGTATCTGGTCGCCGAACTGACAGACCGTTCCGATACCCGCCGTTTGGCACTCGAACGGATGTCGGCACTCCGCATTACGGAAAGCCGTATGGTGCCCTCACCCGACATCACGCCCAAGGAGTTTTTCGAGGGATGCTACGGTATTATCCGTGAGTCGCACTTGAAACCGCGATTGATCCATCTGAAAGCAGATGCACAGCAGCGTAACTATCTTCGTGCCCAACCACTACATGAATCACAGGAAGAGATCGAAACGGCAGCGGAATATTCTGTGTTTACCTACTATGTGCGTCCTTCGTTCGACTTTTTCCAGCGCGTATTATGGATGCGCGAGAAGGTCGAGATCATTGCACCGGATGATGTGCGTACTGAAATAGCAAAGATTGTCGGACAATTGTCGGTGATGTACCGGTAATTGTGAAGCAGGTCACCCTAAAAACCGTTTTTAACCTATCTATGAGCGGAATAAAAACAGGTTAATACCTGATATAAATTTCCTTACGCATGTTTACCGGCACAATGTCATCTATGCAACTTCCGTTTTTTGCGTTGTTGAATCTGTTTTTGCGGTTCTTCATAAGCCTGCGTGTCGGCCCAATCCAATACCGTATCGACAATGCCGGTTAACGGATTTACCGCGTGGCTTCGTTGTTCGTGCTGCTGTTCCGCGTGCTGTTCTGCGACCTGTTGCACCTCTTTCGGAGCCGGATATGATTCGTTGAAGACATTGGCCGAAAACTCTTTTCCCAATACCAACCCGTTGGCGACGATACCTGAGTTGTGGTCGATAAACGTTACGCCGTAGATCCTGCCTGCCGGATTGATGCGGAAAATCGCGTCGATATTATCCGCCTTGAGCAGCTGCCGGAACTCGTCCCGTGTGTTATGGGGGCTCATGGCGCCTTTGACTGTTTGTCGCAGTTGGTCGAGCGCCCCATTTTCTCTCAGTTTTTCTTTCGATTTTTCATAATACTTTTGAAGGGCTTTATAGCCTACGTCTTTGCCGATACGGCTCGATTTGATGGGCGTGCCGATACCATAGCCGTCGTCGGTCAGGGCGCCGTAGATAATACCCGCATAATTTCTGCCGCCGATAGTACCCGTACGCTCTTCGACCGAAACGTTAAACCGCTCTAACAGGGTGCGGAATTCTCCGTACGACGAGCATTTGTAATTCCGCAGGCACGACCGGACGACGGACGAGATCTGCTGCTTGACATTTCCCTCGGGATAATTCACTTTCCGCAGGCCCTCCCTGTCCGTCAGTTCCTGCCCCTTGACACTCGGTTGCAGGCCGTATTTGCACTCCAGATCACGCAATATCTCCATCGAGCGCCGGGCCTCGAAATCATGCGGGAGTTTGCGGCCCTGCTCATCAACCCGCAGCGATACGACGTGCAAATGCTCCCGGTCGATATCTTTATGTTTGAAAACGATATAGGGCTGGTCGCCATATCCCATCTTCTGCATGTATTCTTGCGCAATTTCACGGAGCTGTTCATCGGTCAGCCTGTCTTCCGGCGAAGGGTTCAGCGAAGCGTGGAAGACCGTACTGGTCGTCCGGCGGTTGGCTTCGAGGTACGGCCGGAAACTATCCATGCAGGCATCGACATCCATACGCCCGTATTTGTCGAACGGCTCGAGCATCTTCTGCCAGAAGAGTACTTCGGCTTCATCCTTATCCAATTTCTCCTTGTTATAGCGCAACGCTCCGCCGGGCGATGCTCCGGATCTTATATTCGCAACCACTCTTTAGCCTGTTTTGCGAGGTTGAGAATCTCGATACTGAGGGCTTTCAGCTCGCGGGTTCGCTGTTCCAGCATAGCGATCTGATGCGGGATAGCAACGTTGGAAAAGTGCGCGTTGATGGCTTTTACAATCTGATTATAGTTGTTGCCGAGTTTCTGAAATTGGAAATAAAAGTCGTTGAGCCGAGCGACGAATTGCACCTGCGAAGGGTCGCATTTGACGACGACGAACTCCTCGGAGAAGATACGTTTGACGATAAAACGGCTGCGGTTATGCTCCGATCCGGCCTTTGAGAGCAGTTCGTTGAAGCGAATGTTCTGCTCTTCATTAAGCCGAAACGAGTATTTATAACTCGGCGTTCGGAGTTTCTTTCCGGTCATGTCTGTCAGTTTTCGATTGGTATCCATATATGGCTAAAAAAAAGGGTCGCGACTAGGGAGCGGCCCCGGCCTCGCAGAGCGAGCACCTTTGTCGGACAAATGCCAATTTGTCGGACAAAGGTACAGCTCGCTGTTGTCTGGCGACAACAAAAATCCGCGCCGGAGAATCTCTGACCAAAGTTTCGAAAATCCTCCGTTGCGGCTTCCGGAGCCGGGTCGGTTCCCGGTGCAATATTACAACCGTTTCGGGGTGTCCCGTCCTGAAAAAGGTTTACAGTGATTGATAATTAAAGATAAACATTTTG
>OLRE01000905.1_pt1 | contig 32206 bp, 30 predicted proteins | sample 1672461 | NCBI WGS metagenome assembly OLRE01 (sample SAMEA3136688, study PRJEB25190) | human gut metagenome | biome: human gut; feature: human-associated habitat; material: faeces | place: Austria | collected 2013
ATCTGACGAAAAATCTGACTGCGCAATACACGCACAATCTTTGTGCGGTATTGCCATAACAAAAATCCACGGAGCGTTTGTTCCGTGGATTTTTTTATTGCCCGGTTTAAGTCCGGTTCGTATTACTTGTTCATTCCCCAGTGAGCGAGGGTGATGGTCTCGAAGCCCTTCGGGGAAAGTATCGGCTTTGCGATACGCTTCTTTGTTTCCTCGGAGAGTGCGCGGTTCTGTGCGAACTCTGCGCCTGCCCTGGTTATCTCGGCAAGGTAGCCATCGCGCTGGCGTTTTGCCTTATCGGCGATGAACAGCTCGCCCTCGGGACATAGTATCGCGGTGTAGTGTCCCTCGCCTGCGATAAGGTCAAGCTGCTTCAGCAGCGCGGGATACATCGGCTTTTCGTCGACATAGCCGCAGGTGGTGATGACTACAAGGCGCTTTTCATGCATTGATTCATCGCGCAGCTCGTGGAAGCTTGCGTTCTTGTCCTCGACAAGATTTCCCATATACGGCAGCATGAACGGCAGGCAGCGGTCCGTTGTCGCCTTCATCTGGGACGGCATTCCGAAGAAATACAGCGGGAAACTCTCTATAACGATATCCGCAGCCTTGATCTTTTCGTAGATATCCTGCATGTCGTCCTTGATGACGCACTGTCCGGGAGTTCTGCTCCAGCAGGAGAAACAGCCCAGGCAGGGCTTGATGTCCTTCTTGTAGAGGTTTATCTGCTCAACCTCTGTGTCAGCGGGGAATCCCTTCAGAAACGCCTTTGTGATGTTCAGGGTATTGCTGCGCTCTGCCTTGGGGCTTCCGTTCAATACTAATACTTTCATTTATTCTCCTTAATCGTCGTTTTCCGGCAGGGATATGCAGTAATAATACTCCCCGCCGCACGCTCTGATGATCCCTTCTCTGAATATCCCGGACATCGGGAGGTCGTCCTGACCGCACCTTTTAAAGTAGCTCTCGCGCCGGGTCCACTCATGGTAGAACATGTTCTTTCTGTCCGCAGCGGAGCTTATCTGGAGCATGTGAAGCTCCCGCTGCTGCATGAAGGTTTTCGCAAGCTCCTCTATGCGCTGCGGGTCGGTTTCACGCGCATGCTGGATATCCGCGCCTACGGAAGCGTCGGCTCCAATGGCGAGGCAGCACAGCGCGGCTCCCTCGGAGTGCGATATGCTGAAATCAATGTCGCTGCGGTTTATTATGCAGGGTCTGCCGCCGCTGTCGTGCATTATCGCGAGGTCGCGGCGGTCTATCCCGTTCTTTTTCAGGAGATTGTCCAGCAGCAGGAAGCCGCAGGCGCTTTCTTCGAAACGGTCGCCGTGTACGCCGGTTTTGCCAGCCTTCGAAACCAGGTAGTCGAAATACTCCGAGCAAACGCTTGAATACTCTGCCCGCGCCGCTTCTACCCGGCTTATAAGCTCCGCGCCTCCCGACACTATGCAGGCGCTCCAGTCAAATTTCAGCTCAGCCATAAACCGCGCTCTTATCCATCGAGGTGAAAAGCATGCTGCCCTTCGCCTTGACAACTCCGTCGGCGGATATTACCGCAGAGAATTCGTACGCTCCGGCGGCTGCCATAGTGACCTTTACCGATATCTCCAGTCTGTCGCCGGGGATAACCGGGCGCACAAACTTGAAATCCTTGACCTTCAGCAGGACGTACAGCTTGTTTTCATCGGAAGCGGCGGCGTCCGGGGCGATAACGAGGCTGCAAAGCTGCGCCGCGCTCTCGATGAGCAGGACTCCGGGCATTATCGGGGTCTCGGGGAAGTGTCCCATGAAGTACGGCTCGTTGACGGAAACGCACTTGATACCCTTAGCGGATTCATTCGGGACAAGCTCGGTGACACGCTCTATCATCTGAAAAGGCGGGCGCTGCTTTATGCGCTGATTGATCTCAAGAAGATTCATCATAAGCTGAGACCTCCGTCAAGCACGATTACCTGTCCGGTGACATACGCGAAAGCGTCGGAGCAGAGCTGTGCAACTACGTCAGCGACTTCCTTCGCGGTGCCAAGGCGGTGCATCGGGATAGCCTTGAGGTATTCTTCCTTCTTGTCCTCGGGGATAGCGTCGAGCATTTCGGTTTCGATGAAGCCGGGAGCGACTGCGTTTACGCGGATACCGCGGGGAGCAAGCTCCTTTGCGAGGGTCGCCGTCATGGAGTTGACCGCGCCCTTCGTAGCGCTGTAAACGCCCTGTCCGTCAACGGCGAGAATGGAGCTTACAGAGGAAACGTTGATTATAACGCCCTGCTTCTTGCTCATCATCTTGAGCGCCGCCTGCTGTGCGCAGTGGAAGTATCCCTTGATGTTGATGTCCAGGCTTCTCGTGAGGGAATCTTCGTTTATCATCAGCAGGAATGCGTCGTCGACTACGCCGGCGTTGTTGACCAGAACGTCAAGTCTGCCGAAAGCCTTGTGAGCCTCGCGGAACATGTTCTGAACTTCCTTGAGGTCGGCGGTGTTCGCCTTAATTGCAACCGCCTTCTGACCGAGCGCTTCTATCGCGGAGACTACCTCCTGCGCCTTAGCCTCGTTAGAGTTGTAATTCACCACTATATCGTAGCCGCATTCCGCCAGGCGAAGCGCGCACGCCTTGCCTATTCCGCGGGAAGCGCCGGTTACCAGTGCTACCTTTTCCATTTGTCCTCCTTAAAAACGATTCGGAATCCGGGGTCTGTTAGACCGTTCCTTTGTACGGGATTCCGGTGCCTGCGTTCAGCGGCGACACCATAATTCCGCATTCCGAATTCCGAATTCCGAATTTGAAATATTACGCTTTCCTGAGCACCACAGCGGAATAAGAACCGCCTGCGCCCCATGCCGCCGCCAGTACATACTTGTAACCGGAAACGTCCACGTCGGCAGCCTTGCCGCCGATGTAAGCCTTAGCGGAGCTTCCGAGCTTACCAGCCAGGAGCTTCGCAGCGTAAGCCGCCTGCTCTGCGCCTGCGGCAGCCCTTGCCTCGCCGATGGTCTCCCTTACCGCGAAAACAGGGATATCTCTGCCGAATACCTTCTTGTAGGTGGAAAGCTCCAGCTCGTCGATGGTCTTGTGACCGTTCGCGAAGCCGCTTACCGCGTCGATGTCTGATACGGAGATACCAGCGTCAGCGCATGCAGCCTCTACAGCCTTTGCGAGTGCGTCCTCAGAGCCGCTTACCGTGCCGAACTCTACAGCGTGGTGAGCCATGGCGCAGCCCGCTACCTCGGCGTACTTCTCGGCGCCGCGCTTCTCAGCGGAGGAAGCCTTCTCAACTATGAGGGATACCGAGCCCTCGCCGAGCACGAAGCCGGGCTTCTCAAGAGAATAGGGCTTTGTCTCAGCCAGCAGACCCAGCTTGCCGTAAAGCTCTGCGTCCACGTCGGTGTTTTCGTCTGTGCCGCTTGCTACCATGATGTTCTCGCTGCCGTTGTGGAGTACGTCAGCGGCGTAGCAGATACTCTGTAAGCCAGCCTGAACGCTGTTCGCAACGGTCACGTTGTAGCCCTTGATACCGGCGAAAATGCTGAAATATCCGCCTGCGGCGTTATAAACTGTGTTCGGGAAGGAGAATGCGCTGCCGTTCGCAGTGCCGCCCTCTACTACCGCCTTCTGGAAGCCTACGATCTCGGTCATCGGGCCGTCGGACGTGCCGACTACTATGCCGATGTCGTTCTCGTTGCTCTCGTCGATGGTGATATTGCCGTCTGCGAGCGCTCTCATGCCGCTTATGAGCTGAATCTGGCTGAAGCGGTCGAGCTTGCGGTAGAACGCCATCTTTATGCCGTGCTCCTTGTAGTCGTCGGAGGTGATGGAAGCGCGGATACCCTTGCCTTCTTCCTCTGTGCTGCCGACTACCTCGCCGATACCGGTGATGTAGAGCTTCTCGCTATTTGTATTGTCGGGAATTTCGTGAGGCTTCTTAGCAAATACGATGCTTGCGTTGTTGCCGCCGAACGCAAAGGAGTTGGAAACCGCGTAGTTGACGGGCTTCCCGCGCTTGGTGTTCGGAACGAAATCTATATCCCCTGCCTTTTCCTTCAGCATTGCAAGATCCTCGTCGGAGTAGCCGATTGTCGGAGGTACAACGTCCTCGCATACGGACTTGACGGTCAGCACAGCTTCAATGGAGCCTGCTGCGCCCAGGCAGTGGCCTGTCATGGACTTGGTGGAGCTTACGGAAAGGTGCTTGTTCTCGTCAAACAGGGTGTGCAGAGACAGGAACTCAGCCTCGTCGTTCTTTGCGGTTCCGGTTCCGTGGGCGTTGATGTAGTCGATGTCGGTGAACTCCAGACCGGAGGTCTTTACTGCGCGTCTGATGGCGCTCATCTGTCCCTGTCCGTCGGGGCGGGGAGCGGTGATGTGGTGCGCGTCAGAGCTTACGCCGGAGCCGAGTATCTCGCAGTAGATCTTAGCGCCGCGTGCCTTTGCGTGCTCGTAGCTCTCTACGATAAGTATGCCTGCGCCCTCGCCGAGGGTTATGCCGTTGCTGTGGTTGAACGGGGAGCATGCGTCAGCCGCGAGAGCGTGCAGCGCGTGGAATCCCGCGAACGCCAGCGAAGAAAAGCTGTCGGAGCCGCCTGCAACGAATGCGTCAGCCTTGCCAGCGCGGATAAGGTCGGCGGCATAGGAAAGGCTCATCGTGCCCGCAGCGCATGCGTTTACGATGTTGGCGGTCGCGCCGTTCAGCCCGAAGTGCTTCGCAACGTTGTTCGCGATGGCAGCAGCAGGCATTCTGAGAATATCGGACGGCTTTGCGGAGCCGGTCTTGAATTCGTCGGTGTAGTACTTGTCAATGCTTGCGGCGCCGCCGACGCAGTTGCCGACGATAACGCCTATGCGGTCGGAATTATCCGCAGTCACGGTGTAGCCTGCGTCCGCAAGAGCCTCGCCCGCCGCCTTTATGCACAGCAGGGAGCTGCGGTCGTAGTCCTCGCCTGAAAGCTGCTCGGAGCTTTCAGCTACCTCGGCGCCCTTGTTTGCGTAGCAGCCCTCGGTGCTCACCGACTGTACCTCGCGGATACCGGTGATACCGTTTGAAGCCGCGCTCCAGCACTTGTCGGTGCCGTCGCCGAGCGCGCAGATAAGTCCCAGACCTGTTACAACGATCCTTCTGTCGCTCATATTACTCACCCATGTGTTCCTCAACGTACTTTGTGAGGGTCTCGATGGTCTGGAAGTTCTCTCTTGCAGCGCCTGTCATCTGTACGCCGAACAGGTTGTCGATACCTGCGATGATCTCGATGGAGTCGATGGAGTCGAGTCCGATGTCGTCGCCGAACAGCTCGCTGGTGTACTCCAGCTCGTCAGCGGGGATTCTCAGGTTCTCTACCAGCATGTTCTTGATCTTTTCTGCGATCTCTGTGTTCATAATTAATACCTCTCAAAATAAAATTTGTCCTGCGGATTTCCCGCGTGTTTACTTGTTTTCTGCCGGAGCATAGCTTTCGGAATAGGTATCCGTTTTGCCGTATTTTTGCTCCAGGATCCCGTAAAGCCGCTTTGTTTCGTCCTCTGCCTGCTTCATGAGCTGCTTTGCGTACTGCGAGTGCCGCATGTTATCCGGGCATTTGCTCTCGATGGGGGTTCCGACCAGCAGCCGCTGCCGCTTTCCGAACACCATATGATAGCCGCCGTAGATAGCCGCCGGGACTACGCATGCGCCGGTCGAAGCGCACACCAGCGCCGCGCCTGGCTTGAACTTCTCGATTTTTCCTTCCCTGGCGATACCGCCTTCCGGGAAGATTATCAGAGAACCGCTGCGGCGGATTATCTCCTCCGCGGTGGTGTACCAGCTCGCGTCCGCGCCGTCAAGGTCGATGGGGAAGCACCTGCACCAGCCTATCATAGTGCCTACGCCCTTCTTTTCGAACCAGCTCTTTTTTACGAGGACATAGGGCTTGTACCGCCCCAGCACCGCGCCGGTGTAAGCTCCGTCGAAATGGTGCGTGTGGTTGAACACGAACACCGCGGGCTTTCCTTTGAGCTGCTTCTTAACGGACTTGTCGACCCACTCTACCTTTGGTCTGAACAGGAAATATACTATCCAGGTGATTATCACCTGATATATTTTTCCCCAGAGGGACTGATTCAAGGGGCTTTTCTTGTCGTTTTGCATTATACGCTCCCTTCGTGTACTGCCGTTCAGCAGCACCTGTATGTAATTATACCTGGATTTCCTTTTTATTTCAATGGACATTCCGCGTCACTTAGCCCCATAAGGGACAGTTTGTTGCATTTCTGTTGCGCAACAGTCAGAACACAACGTTTTTTCTCCGAAATCAACAAAAACCGTCCGCGGTTTCCTGCAAAATTGGTGATTTTTCCTCCGGAACCGGACTGTAAACGCTCATGCAGGATTTGTTCAATATTACTAATAAATGCACCCGATTTTCGGTTTTAAAGTAAAATTCCACGATAAAAAAAATGTTAACGTTTTCAGCCCTTGTAAATTTCGCCGCAATATTGTATACTAATTTATAGCGGCTTGTACTTTCCGAAACGTTCATCTGCGGAAAGTGCTTAGTAAAGCCGGAATAACCAACTGCGAGGGGCAGCCCCCCCTCGGCTCCATACCGGAGCAAGCAAGGAAGGAAGGTCACTGATGAAATTCGGTCATTTTGATGACAAAAACCGCGAGTATGTAATTACCTCGCCCCGTACTCCCTACCCATGGATAAACTACCTCGGAACCCAGGGTTTCTTCTCTTTGATATCCAACACGGCAGGCGGCTACAGCTTCTATAAGGACGCTCGTCTGCGCCGTATCACCCGTTACCGCTACAACAACGTCCCGATAGACATGGGCGGCAGATACTTCTACATCAAGGACGGCGACACAATCTGGAATCCCGGCTGGTCTCCTGTAAAGACTGAGCTTGACAGCTACGAGTGCCGTCACGGTATGGGCTACACCATCATCACCGGCAGAAAGAACGGGCTCAAGGCTGAGGCTACATTCTTCGTTCCGCAGAACTACGACGGCGAGGTACAGCAGCTTGTTCTCACAAACGAGAGCGGCTCCGCAAAGACCTTCAAGCTGTGGTCATTCGCAGAGTGGTGCCTCTGGGACGCTCAGGACGACTGCACCAACTTCCAGAGAAACTTCTCCACCGGCCGTGTTGAGGTAGTGGGCTCTACCATCTACCACAAGACCGAATACCGCGACCGCCGCGACCACTTCGCATTCTACACCGTTAACGATTCCATCGACGGCTACGATACCGACCGCGATTCCTTCATCGGCCTGTACAACGGCTTCCACAACCCGCAGGCTGTCCTGGACGGCAAGGCTAACAATTCCTTCGCCGACGGCTGGTCTCCTATCGCTTCCCACTACAAGGAGATCACTCTTGCCGCAGGCGAGAGCAAGACCCTCGTATTTATCCTCGGCTATGTTGAGATGCCCGCTGCTGAGAAGTTCGAGGCTGACGGCAAGACCATCAACAAGGTAAAGAGCAACGCAATGATCGAGAAGTACAACACTCCTGAGAAGGTCGCTGCAGGCCTTGCAGAGCTGAGAGAGACATGGGACAAGCTGCTCGGTATCCTCAACGTTGACACACCTGACGACAAGGTAAACCGCATGGTCAACATCTGGAACCAGTACCAGTGCATGGTAACATTCAACCTGTCACGCTCCGCTTCCTACTTCGAGAGCGGTATCGGACGCGGCATGGGATTCCGTGATTCCAACCAGGACGTTCTCGGCTTCGTTCACCAGATCCCCGACAGAGCAAGGGAGCGTATTATCGACATCGCTTCCACACAGTTCCCGGACGGCGGCTGCTATCACCAGTACCAGCCCCTCACCAAGAAGGGCAACGCTGATATCGGCGGCGACTTCTCCGACGACCCGCTGTGGCTCATTCTTTCCGTTTCCGCTTACATAAAGGAGACCGGCGACTGGAGCATTCTCGATGAGATGGTGCCCTACGACAACGATATGTCCGTTGCACAGCCCATGCTCGAGCACCTGAAGGTTTCCTTCTACCACATCGTAAACAACCTCGGTCCGCACGGTCTGCCTCTCGCAATGCGTGCAGACTGGAACGACTGCATCAACCTCTCCTGCTACTCCGATACTCCCGGAGAGTCCTTCCAGACCTACACCAACCCGAAGTTCAAGGCGGAGGGCGGCTACTCCAAGGTCGCTGAATCCGCATTCGTGGGCGCACTGTTCACCTACGCAGGCCCGAACTACGTTCAGATACTCAACCACCTCGGCAAGACCGACGAGGCTGCAAAGGCTCAGGCTGAGATCGACAAGATGAAGAAGGTTATGATGGATTCCGCTTGGGACGGCGACTGGTTCCTCAGAGCGTACGACGCGGAGGGCAAGAAGATGGGCTCCAAGGAGTGCGAGGAAGGTCAGATCTTCATCGAGCCGCAGGGCTTCGCTATCATGTCCGACATCGACGCTGAAGCTTCCAAGAAGACCCTCAAGGCTATCGACGAGCGACTCAACACCCAGTACGGTCTGGTACTCAACAACCCGGCATTCACAAAGTACTATATCCAGTACGGCGAGATTTCCACATATCCGGGCGGATACAAGGAGAACGCAGGTATCTTCACACACAACAACGCATGGATAATCTGTGCCGCTGCATACGCTGGCGAGGGCGACCAGGCGTTCAAGTACTACTCCGAGATCGCTCCGGCGTTCACTGAGGAGACTTCCGACATTCACAAGACCGAGCCGTACGTTTACGGTCAGATGATCGGCGGTAAGGACGCCGGCGCTGATATCGGCAAGCAGGGCGACAACTTCGGTCAGGGCAAGAACAGCTGGCTGACAGGTACAGCGGCATGGAACATGGTCGCTATCTCCCAGTACATTCTTGGTATCGCAGCAGACTTCGACGGTCTGAAGATCGACCCCTCAATTCCTCACGAGTGGGACGGCATGAAGGCTACACGTCAGTTCCGCGGCGCTACATACGACATCACCGTTAAGAACCCGAACCACGTTTGCAAGGGCGTTAAGAGCATGACTGTTGACGGCAAGGCTGTTGACGGCAATGTTATCCCTGTAATGGACGGCGGAAAGCACACCGTTGAGGTCGTTCTCGGCTGATGACCCGATGACCAGAACATAATACAAGAGCGCCGGGGCTTATGCTCCGGCGCTTTATTTGAAATTGGAGGTGCGGAATGTTCAGAGGAACGATACTGCTTATAGACCGGTTTTCCAGAATGAACACGCTGATAAACAGCTATCTGTCCGCTTCGGGCTTCGTGGTGGAGTGCATGCGCTCCGTTGACGATCTTCGAACGGTCAGGCTGAACATGATACATCTTGCGCTGCTTGATATCGACACCGCCGGCGGAAGGCTCAAGGAAATCCTCGAGCAGATGAAATCAGCGGGAGTTCCCGTGATAGTGCTGACCTCCGAGAGCGACCACGCCGGGAGGCTCTCCGCGCTGGAGCTGGGCGCGGCGGACGTAATGAGCCGCCCTCTGGACATTGCGGAGCTTGTCGCAAGAATACGAGCGGCGCAGGCACGTACGCAGGTGTCTGTCACTGGATTTGACCGACCGCCTGTGAGCTTCGGAGGGCTTACTGTGGATATTTCGAAGTACCGCGCCGAGCTTGACGGCGAGCCGCTGAATATCTCCCCGAAGGAGACCGCCCTGCTGTACCTGCTGATAAGCAGTCCGGATACGGTTTTCAGCCGCGAGGAGCTTTCGCGCCAGCTCAGGAGCTCCGGGCATGCCTCGGAGCGCACGGTGAATGTATTCATAAGCCGTCTGAAAAAGGCGATAGGCCGTTACAGCGCGAATATAGTTTCGGTGCGCGGCGTCGGGTACAAATTCGACGGCAGTGTTGAATAATAAAAGGGGCTGTCCGAAAACAGCCCCTTTTGTATTTGTTTATTCCTCGCTGGTGTTGAACTGGCTCTGGTGCTTGGTGAAGAAATCCACCCTGGGCTCCAGGAACTTCAGCTTGTGATCCTTTCCGCCGGTGAAATCGGAAATGGTGTCGAAGATCTTGTCCCAGCTCCAGAAGCTCTTGTCGAGCTGGAGGTACTCGAGTATCATCTCGGTTCCCTGCGGAGCCATCGGGTGCAGCAGCACAGCCGCCGTACGTATCATGTGGAACACCTGAATGAGCGCGCGGCGTCTTGCCTCGTTGTCGTCTGCCTTGTCGGCGTCGCCGAGGTTCTTTGCCATGTACTTGCTTGCCTTTCTGATGTAGCTGTCAAGTACATAGGTCGCCTGGTGGAACTCAAAGCGGTACATGAAGCGCTCGTAATCCAGGATCGCCTTCTTGGCGTCGGCGAGCACCTGCTCGTCTACCTCGCCGACCGGCATTACTCCGTCAAAGTACTTCTGAACGGAATAGATGCAGGTGCGGATAATGCGGTTGAATACGTTGGAGAGCAGGAATCCGTCCTTTACTACGGGATCCGGATCTTCCGGCTTTGCGTTGGGATTGTAGGGCTTCGGCATGAAGCTTACGCTGCGTTGACCAAGACCTAAGCCGAGGAAGTGCATGCGGAGCTGCTCGGGGGTGTAGAAGTCCAGAAGATCAGCCGCCATCGGGGGCTTTATCGCGCCGGAGCTGGAAGCCTTCTTATCGAGGAACAGAATGTGGTTGTTTGCGCACAGTATCGGGAGCTGCATTTCTCCTTCGGGCGGGTCGATGGTGTTTTCGCCTTCCTTGAGGCCCATGAACATCGCCATCTCAGCTACGCCGTAGAAGTAGATGTTGTCGGCGCCGATGAACTGATATACGTTAGCGTCCTTGCTGCACCAGAAATCCTTCCACTCGTCGGGATTCCTGCCCTGCTGCTCCAGCGCCGCCTGAGTGAAGGAGATAGGCGCCCAGAGGGACTCCGGCCATACCCAGATGGTCAGCGGATCTTCGCCCTCAAGCACCGGAGCGGGAACGCCCCACTCAATGTTGCCTGTAAGTCTGAACGGAACAAGGGTTTTACCGGTGCGGTAGCGTATTCCGTTCGCGGAGAGTATCTCGGTAGCCTTGTTCATCTCGTCGAGTTCCTTGAACTTGATGGTGAAGCTGGGCTTTTTCTTTTCCTCTATGAACTCGTGCTCCGGAAGCTGATCCTTGACTGCGTTGTAGCTGTCCAGAAGCTCGTTCTTGATGTGCACCACTGGGTCAGCGAGGAACTCTGAGATAGTGCTGGAAACGAGCTGACGCACGTTCTTCTGCCTGGATATCTTCGCAACGTATTCCTTGAGCAGCTTGTTGTACGCCGGAAGGTCGAAGTACCAGTTCTCGACGTCCTTCATTATGGGCGTGTCGCCGGTGAGAGTGCTCTTGGGGTTGATGAGGTTTTCCGGCATGTACTGATGACCGAGGTCGCACTCGTCGGCGTATGCCTTTTCGCTCTGGCAGCCGTCCACCGGGCACTTTCCTATTACCTGTCTGCCGTTGAGAAAGCAGCCCGCCTTCTCATCGTAGAACTGCTTTGTGCTGATACGGTGCAGGTGTCCGTTTTTATATAATGTGCGGATAAACCAGTCGGATACCTTGTTGTGTATCTCGGCTGTTCTTCCAAGTCCGGAAGCTCCGAATATATTCAGACTTATCATGTAGTCGTCGAGGGTCTTTTTCTGAGCCTTGTGGTTTTCCTCAACAAAGTCGTGGATAGTTCCCTTGAAGCCCTGCTCGGCGACCAGCTTGCGGTAGCTCTCCGCGATAGGGGAGCCGTAGCAGTCCGTGCCGGATACGAAAATTACATTTTCGTCGCCCAGCCTGTCGCGCAGGAATCTTGCGTATACGTCGGCAAATACGAACACGCCGCCGATGTGCCCGAAGTGCAGCTTCTTATTTCCGTAGGGCATTCCTCCGGTGATTATAGCGCGCTTGGGGAACTCCGGACGGGGTGCCTCGTGCTTTACAAATTCCTTTTTCTCTTCGCTCATTGTGTCAGTTTCCTTTCTTGTGAAGGTTATCCGTTTCCTTTCCATAGGCCGCCCTCAAAAGCCTTGTGTGAGCGTAGGCGTGCGCTTTGCATATCACATCGGTTTTCAGGGGTTTTCCGTATTTTATCCGGATTTATTTGTAATCTATATGATACCACATAATTGCAAAAAAATCAAGACCAGTGCAATAAAAATGCGTTTTGCCTATTGACAAAGCTGCTATTGTATGGTATAATAACTGTGCCAATACAGATAATACAGTTAATACAGAGCAGTACACGCCGAAAGGAGGAGTGAAAATGCTCAACATAAGGCTGGAGGGGAAGCTGCCCATCTATGAGCAGCTATATAATGGCATATCCCGGCTGATTTTCTCCGGGGAGATGGAGCCGGACGAGCGGCTTCCGGCGGTGCGGGAGGTCGCGAAGCAGTTCGGGATAAACCCGAATACAGTTCAGAAATCGTACTCGCAGCTTGAACAGGCGGGGCTGATATACTCGATACCTGCAAAGGGAAGCTATGTTTCCGGCGGCGGGGACGCAGCCGAGGCAGTCAGAAAAGAAGCCGTGCGGAAGGCCGGGCGTGAGCTTCGCAGCGCATACGATGCAGGGGTCAGCCTTGCGGAGATAGAATCCCTGGCACGGCAGATATGGTCAGGGGAGGCTGGAGAGGCTGGAGAAGTTGGAGAAATCGGGGAAACTGGTGAAAGGACGGGTGGTAATCAATGATCGAGGTAAAGAATGCGGTAATGCGTTTCGACGATAAAAACGCGCTTGACGGCGTGTCCCTCACTATTCCGGAGGGCTGCGCATACGGCCTGCTGGGTTCTAACGGAGCCGGAAAATCAACGCTGCTCCGGGCGCTTTCCGGGATTTACAGGCTCAGCAGCGGAGAGCTTTTCATAGACGGCGAGCCGGTGTACGACAACGCGAAGGTGAAGGAGCGCGTATTCTTCATCAACGATGAAACGGTGCAGTTCAACAGCATGACCCTTACTGAAATGAAGCAGTACTACAAGAGCTTTTACGGCACGTTTTCCGAGGAGCTCTGGCAGAAGCTCTACAGCGCGCTGAATCTTCCGCTGAAAAAGCGGCTGAACACCTTCTCAAAGGGTATGAAGCGGCAGGCGGCGGTGATATGCGGGATCGCGTGCAGAACTCCGTATCTGTTCCTTGACGAGGCTTTCGACGGGCTTGACCCCACTATGCGCATAATCGTCAAGCAAATGCTCATCGACGCTATGGTAGATTCCAAGCTGACTGTAATTTTCAGCTCCCACAATCTCGGGGAAATAGACGAATTCTGCGACCGCGTGGGACTTCTACACGGCGGGAAGGTAGTGTTCGACCGCGAACTTGACAGCGTGAAGGGAAGCGTGTTCAAGATCCAGACGTCGTTCCCGGAGCCGGTCACGAAGGAGCAGCTTTCCGCGGACGGCGTGGATATCCTCCATGTCGAGGAAAACGGCAGCGTAATGCACATCATCGCCAGAGGCGACCGCGAAAAGGTCAGAGCGGCGGTGGAAAAGCACTCCCCGAAGCTGTACGATGAAATCCCGCTTTCGCTGGAGGAGATATTTATTTACGAAATGGAGGTGCTCGGCTATGACAGCTCAAAACTCGGCAAATAAGAGCGTTTTCTACAAATTTCTGCCGTACTATCTGAATAAGGTGAAGTACCTCAGACCGCAGCTTATCATGAGCATTATCTTCAGCGTGCTGAGTTATCCGGCGTTCATGCTCATCATCAATATTTTATGCCCGGTGGAGCGAGATCTCCTTGAGCTTAGCCAGTATATCAGCGACCCGACTCCGGAGCAGTACGAAATGAATATGGCGCTCTTGGATAAGAGGAGCCTGCTGTATTCACTGCTGATTGCTGAGATCATAATCGGAGTCCTCAGCCTTGTGGGGCTGTTCATTTTTACGTTCGTGACTACTCTGCGCAGCTTCCGCTGCCTTCACAACAAATCGGTGGTGGATATGGATATGTCCCTGCCGATAAACCACAACACGCGGTTCTTCGGCGACCTCGCGGCGGTGTTCACAGTGAACATTCTGCCGCACTTCATCGCGATACTTCTGGCGCAGATACTTCTGCAGTTCGCCGACCTGTCGGCGTTCGACACCCAGGGCGAGACCCAGGCGATAGTTGACGCAATAATGGGTCCGATGGCGTTCACGGGGCTTTTCATGTGCATTATGGAAGTAGCGCTGACACTGCTGATGATTTCCTTCTGCGGAAGGCTTGCGGAGGCGTGTATTTATCCGATACTCATGAATTTTGCTATTCCGGTCATTCATTCCATGAGTGTGAACCTTGTCGAGAGCGGAGTTTACGGCGCTGTGCTGTATCCCTCGTCGTTCACTGCCGTTATGGGCTCGGCGTATCCGATAACCGCTTCCTCGCCGCTTGGCATGCTTATAATGACGCTTTATTCCATGATTTCCACTGATTGCAAGTGGAGCGTCAGCGACTGCGGGCCTATATTCCGCCCGGAGTACGGGATACCCGCCCTGCTGGTGACGCTCGCGTGCTTCGCCGGGGCGTACTTCCTGATAAAATACCGCCGCGCTGAGCGCGTTGGAATGCCCTACGTCTATAAGGGAATGGGGCTTGTTATCCCTGGCATCGTGATCTTCGCGATAACCGTACCGGTATCCTATTTCATTTCCATCAACGTGCGCGGGCAGGAAGACACGATGGATTACTACAGCTTCACGCAGAACAACATTCCCGGTATGATAATCGGCACGATAATCAGCACGTTCATTCTGTATATCATCATGGAGCTTATCAGCGGACGGAATTTCCGGAAGTTCGGGCTTTCCGTGGCAAAATGGGCGGGGACTCTCGCTGCGTGCGCGCTGATATGCCTCGGGCTGAATATGTCGAACGGATTCGGCGCGGCGTATTACGTCCCGAACCCGGACAGAGTGGCTTCGGCTTCCATGTCATACTATGACTCAGAGTACCGCACGTCAAGCCTTACCAAGAATCAGTTCACGATCAAGGGAGTGAGCGGAGATGATATTCTTCAGACTATCAGGGAAGTGCACGACGAGATACCCAAGAACAACGGCGACGGGGCGAGCGATGGGAAATACGTGAGCTTCTACTATGTGATGAAGGACGGCACTCAGCTTGAGCGGCGCTATTCCGTCAGCAGTGAGCTTTTCGGGGAGATACGCCGGAAGATGGTGACCCCGGAGGGATGGTATTCCTCTTTATTCTCGCTGGACGAGAACATACTGTTGAACGAGGGCTACAGCGTCAACCGTATCTGGATGAACGATATTGCCAAGTACGGAAACAACAAGCTTTTTGACGCAATCAGGCAGGACTGCCAGAAGATAAACGTTGATTTCATTGAGAATGAACCAGCCTGGAAATATACCGACCTGTATTACGATATCGGAAGCGGGGATCAACTGAAGTCATCCAGTTATAATCTGAGGGTCTACGACTGGATGGATAACACCATCGCTTACCTTGAAAGCCTCGATATAAACGTCGGCGCTCAGTTTACGGGAGAGGATTTCTACACTGCGTTTATCCTGAAAAATGTGGACAGCCTTGACGACTGCGAACTGTTCGGTCAGTCCGAGGGGTATTCCTACTCTGAGATGAACCGCATTATGAGCCGCAAGATATATGGTCAGAACGATTACGACCTGAAATTCAGCTATGGCAGAACGACCGCGTCAGATCCGGAGCTGAACAGGCTGATGAAGGTCTGCGGAACTGCTGATTATTACTATTACAGTTCTGATGAGGACATCTATACTATCCTGCTGTACAAGGCGTACGACCTCAGCGATTACGCAATGAATTACCGTAATGATTATCCTATCCATCTTGTTGTTCCCAAGGAATACAACGACCAGGCGGAAGCGCTTATGCAGAGCTGTCTGGTTCAGGAGTATATCCCGGAGGATACGGCTACGGCTGAGATCGAAAGCACATACAGCGTGGCGTGAATAACACGATAACCGATCTTCCCCCAATATAAATCAAATCCCCGGCTTTTTGATGGAGCCGGGGATTTGATTATTTATACAATTTTTTACATACAAATTTTTGTAGAAAATATAACGTTTGATTTGTAACCTATGCACAAAAAAGAACCAAAAAATGACAAAATAAACAGAATGTTATCATTTTTAGTCGGCTAATTTAAATAATTAGTATACCGATTCTACATTGTGTAAAAAAATATCATGAAAAAATTGTTGCAATATATTGTGAAATGGTGTATAATTATAATACGAATAGCTATAGGGTATGGTATGCCATTTTGTGGAATTCACCCATGACAGAGAGGAAAATATATGGCACTTTTCGATACGAATGCATTCAGGATATCTGAGCAGGGGCTGTCCGTCCTCTGGCAGAAGCAGCAGATAATCGCAGAAAACATCGCTAACGCGGATACGCCGGACTACAACTGCAAATACCTTGACTTTGCAGGAATTTTCAGGGACAAGCTCCGCAGCAACGGCACCGTCGATACCGAGATAGACCTCGTTCAGCGGCTGTTCATCGACCGCGTGACCGACGACCAGGCGGACGGCAACAACGTTGACAACGACGTACAGCAGGGCGAGCTTGCAAAGGCTCAGATACAGTACGACGCGATAATGAACTCGATGAACGGCAATTTCGCCAGAGTCAGATCCGCTATGACAACGAAGTAACAGGGGGTACATATGGCATTCTTAAGTTCGCTCAATATCCCGCTTTCCGGCATGACCGCCGAGCGGTTCAGGCTTGATATCATCGCTCAGAACATCAGCAACGCCGACAATGTGGCTTCCACTCCCGAGGAGGCTTACAAGCGCCAGATGGTGGTTTTCGGCGAGGACAAGACCTTCAAGAAGCTGCTGTTCGCTAAGCTGAACTCCGGCGAGATCGCGTCCTACAATTACGTGAAGTACCGTGGCGTTGAGGCTAAGGCGGTCGTTGACGACCCCACCCCGGCAGAGCCGGTATACGACCCCACCCACCCGCTCGCAGACGAGCGCGGCTACATCTACGAATCCAACGTTGACGTGGCCACCGAGCAGCTCGACGCGACGGAAGCGGAGAACATGTATTCCGCGAATATGGCGGTGTTCGAAGTGGTCAAGTCCATGGCTTCGAAGGCGCTGACCCTCGGCAAGGGCTGATTTTCGAAAGGAAGATTTAAATGGTTGACTTTACGACAATGAACGCGCTCACCCGCATGAAGCCGATGGAGTCCATGACCCCCATGGGCGAGGATCCCAAGAAAAAGACCTACGCGGTGGACGCAAACGAGGCTTCCTTCCTCGATATATTCAAGGGAATGGTTGATAATGTAGTCGAGACCAACGAGCAGGTAGACCGCGACGCGATTGACCTCATGCTCGGCAATATCGACGACCTTGCGCAGGTGCAGTCTAACATCACTAAGGCAGGCATTGCAGTAGATCTGCTTGTTACAGTGAAGAACGAGGCGCTCAGCGCTTACAATACGATCATCAACATGCAGGTTTGATGACCTCAAAGCTGCCGGCGCGGCAGCATAAAACTTCGGAGGACGTTCTTATAAATGAATGAAAAGCTGAAAACTGTTGTAACGACAGTTAAAACGAAATGGACGGACGCTTCAAAAATGGCGAAGATCCTGATAATCTCCATTCCGGTGGTCGTTATTGCAATAATCATTGTGCTTTGCGTTATGCTCAATTCCAATAAGAGTACGGCAGTGCTGTTTTCCGGGCTTTCTGCTTCAGAATCCGGCGAGATAGCTTCCGCGATCCAGGAGCTGGGCGTTACTGACGTTACGGTGAACACCAACGGTGATATCATCGTGCCGGCGGAAAAGGCTGACTCGCTCAGAATGCAGATGTGGGCGCAGGGCTACCCCAAGACCACGATCAACTACGATATCTGGAACAACGGCGTTGACCTGTGGAGCACCGACACAGACAAACGCGAGGTAAAGCGCCAGCAGCTCGAATCACGGCTGGGCGCAACCATCGCTTCGATGGACAAGATACAGTCCGCGACCGCTAACATCACCCTGCCGGAGGTGTCCAACTACGCGCTTTCCGACAACAAGGGCGAGAGCCAGTGCGCGGTATTCATTCAGCTCAAGGTGGACGCAGAGCCGCTTACCAACGAGGAGGTGCGCGCGATATACCGCGGCGTTACCACCAGCGTTGAGGGGCTTACCAAAGAGAACGTCTCCATCATGGACAGCAAGCTCAACTCCTACGAATGGGTAGATCCGGAGCTTGATCAGCCTGAAGAGGACGAGGACACCGATAAGTCAGGCGTTGACATCGCAAGAAAGCGTCTTGAGTTCGAGCAGGAGTTTGTACAGGTGCTCAAGGACGGTCTCGGCGATATGTTCACCAAGATGTACGGCGAGGACGGATTCGCGTTTAACGTTTCCGCAAGGCTGAATTATGATTCCAGGAACACCGAGTCCACTCAGTATACCCCGGCAGAGGGAACCGACCACGGCGTAAAGGACCACGAGGACAAGGCAGCGTGGGGCGGCGCCCTTGATGAGGACGGCGGTATCGTCGGAGTAACACCGAACGCAGACCTTTCTCCGGATTATCCTACATACACCGGTCTTGAGGACGGTCAGAACTATTATTATAATAAGGAAGAAATACAGTACAGCGTTTCCAATGTCAAGGAGACCGTAACTAAGGACGGTTACTCCATCGACTCCCTCAGCGTTGGACTGGTCGTAAATCAGACCAACATGACCCAGGGCGAGCGCGACGCATTACAGGCGATAGTCGCTAATGCGGCGGGTACTACGGTAGATCTCGTTTCCGTTTACAACATTCCGTTCGCACTCAGCGCTACGAACAACGGCACAAACGGCGATGGAAACCTCCAGATCATCACTCCGCCTGTGGATACGTTCCGCAATACGCTCCTTTACGTTGTAGTCGGTCTTGGCATCGTGCTGATACTGCTTCTGGTGATGACGCTTATGATGAGCCATTCGAGAAAGAAGAAGATCAGACGCCGCCAGGAGGCTGCGTTTGCAGCAGCCACACAGTCAGGTCAGACCCAGGCTGCCGCCGGCGCGACCGCGCAGGAGCAGGAGTCTCCGGAGGAAGTGGATTTCAACATTGCGAGCCTTACAGAAGAGGCTGCGAAGGAGTCCCGCGAGACTATACTCAAGCGCGAGATAAGCGATTTCTCCAAGACGAACCCGGAGATCGTCGCACAGATCATCAAGAACATGATGAAGGCAGAATAAGCCTCACTAAGGGGGGACAGATATGGCAGAAGCTAAGAAGGCAGAAGAACTCAGCGCCAATCAGAAGATCGCTCTGGTTCTCGCCGCAATGGGTGCGGATAATGCGTCCGCAGTATACAAGCACCTGTCTGACGATGAGATCGAGGCGCTTTCCACCGAGGTCGCAAAGCTGGAATATCAGCCTATCGACGTGGTCGAGGGCGTTCTCAATGAGTTCTACGAGCTTTGCCTGACTCAGAAGGTAGTTACCGAGGGCGGCGTTGACTACGCCCGTGAGATACTTGAGAAGGCTTTCGGCACTGAAGCGGCTAACAACCTGCTTCAGAGGATAACAAAGCAGCTCAAGACCAAATCATTCGACTTCGTGAGAAAGGCCGACTATAAGAACCTGCTCGCGATAGTTCAGAACGAGCACCCGCAGACAATCGCGCTCATACTTTCATATGCAAGAATAGATCAGGCGGCGGCTATCCTCGCGGAGCTTCCCAAGGAGAAGCGCGTCGAGGTAGTCGAGAGAATAGCGCGAATGGACAGAGCTTCTCCTGACGTTATCAAGGCGCTTGAAGCTACGCTGGAGAAGAAGTTCGCAAACCTTGTCAACACCGACAGCATGGAGGTCGGCGGTATCTCGTACGTTGCGGAGGTCATGAACAACGTAGACCGCGCGACCGAAAAGTACATATTTGACGAGCTGTCCGCAAGAGATCAGAAACTCGCGGATCAGATCAAGCAGAAGATGTTCGTATTCGAGGATATCGTCAACCTGGACTCCATGGCTATCCAGGAGTTCACAAAGCAGGTCGACCCGAAGGATCTCGCTATCGCTATCAAGGGTTCCACCCAGGAAGTTGCGGAGTGCATATTCTCCAACATTTCCACGCGTGCAAGAGAGAGCCTTCAGGCAGATATCGAGTACCTGCACAACGTGCGTATGCGTGACGTTGAGGCTGCACAGCAGAACATCGTTGCTACTATCCGCCGCCTCGAGCAGGAACAGATCATCACCATCTCCCACGGCGGAGGCGGAGACGAGGTCATTGCGTAATGCGGCGTGACCCTTGGTTCAGAGTATTTCAGCGTAACGGAGGGATATTGTGTCAGTTTTAAAGAGGAACTCCGTTTATTTCGGCGGCGGCGTCGATATTTCGAACACCATCGACCTGAAAAGGTTCCAGCCCGCTCCGGAGCCGGCGCAGCCCGCAAAGCAGGAGCCCCAGCCGGAGGAACCGAAAAAGCCCGACCCCGAGCAGGAGCTGCTCGAGGCAAAGCGCAGGCTGGACGATAAGCTCCAGCAGGTGGCATTCCGGGAGAAACAGCTCGAACAGCAGAAGAAGGAGCTTGAGGAGCTCAAAGAGCGCTGCGTTCAGCAGGGCAAAGACATAATCCTTGAAGCGAAGAACCGAGCGGAGTCGATAATCCGAACCGCGAACGACAACGCTTCACAGATAGTCTCCGACGCCGAGGCGAACCGCGACAGCGTGTACATAAAGGCAAAGGCGGAGGGCTTCGAACAGGGTACCCGCGACGGCAGGGAAGCATGTTTTGCCGCCGGGAGGGATATCCTCGATGAGGCAAAATCCTATGCCGAGAGGATAAACTCCGAGAAGGAGCAGCTTTTCGCGGACTACGAAAAAGAGATATACGACACTGTAATGCAGATAGCGAAGAAAGTCACGCTGGACAGCATTACTTCAAAGGACAGCGCGGCAGTCAAGCGCCTAATAAAGAAGGCGGCGAAGGAATTCCGCAACTGCGAGCGCGTCAAGATAACCCTTAACGACAACGGCGCAAACGAGGAGCTGACAGGTGACTACGAGTACCTGAAGGAGCTTTGCGGAGGCATTCCGAACGTTGAGGTGGAGCTTCTGCCGGAGGCGGACCCGGGAACGGTGATAGTCGATAACGGCAGCGAGATAGTGGACGCGGGAATAATGACGCAGCTCCGCATGATTCAGGAGCTTGGCGACGGAAAGTTCCGCGAACCTAAACCCACAAGGAAAAAGAAGAAACCCGCCCCGGAGCCTGCCGAAGAAGCAGACGCCGAGGAATGACCCGACAGCGGAGGAAGTCATGGCACTTGAATTCGGAGCATTTCGCGATGAAATAACTAAATATGACACCTTCCGCTATATGGGAAAGATAGAGAAGATAGTCGGAATGACCATCGAAGCAAGCGGCCCCGCCTGCAATATCGGCGATGTCTGCCGCATTTACTCGAAGGACATGACGAGTTTCATACGCGCGGAGGTCGTGGGGTTCAACAAGAGCAACATTCTGCTCATGCCCTACACCGAGATCGAGGGTATCGGACCGGGAAGCATTGTAGATTCCACAGGGGACAAGCTCACCGTTAAGGCGGGGCCGGGTCTCATCGGGCGGATAGTCGACGCGACGGGAATGCCGCTTGACGGAGGCGCAGACCCAGGGTGTACCGATTCTGTTTCGATAACCGGCGCTCCGTCAAATCCGTTCGACAGACCTCCGATAAAGTCGCAGATAGAGCTTGGCGTTAAGGCTATAGACGGCCTGCTGACTATGGGCAAGGGTCAGAGAATGGGTATATTCGCAGGCTCAGGCGTTGGTAAGTCCACGCTGATGGGCATGATCGCCCGGAAGGTCAAGGCAGATATCAACGTTATTGCGCTGGTCGGCGAGCGTGGCCGTGAGGTACGCGAGTTCATCGAGCGAGACCTCGGTCCGGAGGGCATGGCGCGCTCCGTGCTGGTCGTGGCTACGTCGGATCAGCCCGCCATGATGAGAAGCAAGTGTCCGCTGACCGCCACGGCTATCGCGGAGTACTTCATGAAACAGGGCAAGGACGTCCTGCTGATGATGGACAGCCTCACGCGCTACGCGATGGCGCTGCGCGAGGTCGGACTTTCCACTGGCGAACCGCCGATAGCAAGAGGCTACACGCCGTCAATTTACAGCAGCATGCCGAAGCTGCTCGAGCGCGCCGGGAACTTCCCGGAAGGCTCGATAACCGGTATCTACACCGTGCTCGTTGAGGGCGACGACACCAACGAGCCGATAGCGGATACAGTCCGCGGTATCATCGACGGACACATCATTCTTTCGCGTAAGATCGCGGCGCAGAATCACTACCCCGCGATAGACATACTCCCGAGCGTCAGCCGACTGATGTCGGAGATAGACACTCCCGAGCACAAGCAGGCGGCGGGCAAGCTCAGAAACCTGCTGTCGCTGTACAACAACAACGCCGACCTCATTTCGATAGGCGCGTACAAGCACGGAACAAATCCGGCGCTGGACGAGGCTATCCGGAAGATCGACAAAATAAACGAGTTTCTCATGCAGCGGGTGGAGGAATCCTACACGCTGGAGGAAACAGTGCAGCTCCTGATAGCTGCCGTTGGCGATGAACAATAAGAGGTGACAGGCTTTGAAGAAATTTCAGTTCACTCTGCAAAAGCTGATGGACTTCCGTCAGCAGGAGCTTGACCGACAGAAGAACACGCTGAGCGCGCTCCAGGCTGATCTACAGAGGATCTATGCAGAGAAGGAACAGCTCATAAAGCAGGTGGAGGAGTTCAGCGCTGAGCTTGAGACCGTCTGCCGCCAGGGAGCGCAGGCTTTTGAGATCTCCGTGCGCAAGCGCTACATCGTAACTCTCCAGCAGGAGATACACGCGAAAGACACCAGCGCCGCCCGCAAGCAGGAGGAGATCAACAAGCAGCTCGGAGTCGTAGTCGAGGCAACGAAGGACGTCCGCACGCTGGAAAAGCTCGAGGAAAAGCAGCTTGAGGACTACAAGGCGGCGGCAAATAAGGAAAACGAGCAGTTCATTGAGGAGTTCGTTTCCGGGCAGTCGATACGCGCGGCTCAGACCCAGAGCGTCTGATAAGTTTGTATATCCGGGCGCAGACCCTGATATAGATACATTATTAAAAGGAGGTGAGTAAATGGCAGTAGCATTCAGCACAGGCGGTTCCGGGTATACCCGCAGCGACTTCATGATATCCGACGCGGCTATTCCGGCAAGGGTAGAGGAAGCGGCAAAGGCAGACCAGAAGGAACAGTTCTCCAAGGTGCTGAGCGGTATCGGAAGTTCCAGGAACGCTTCGAATACTTCGGGCGCAGGCAGCGCGAACAATGCGGTATCTGAGAAGGAAACCCCTGCAAGTTATGAGAAGTTCGAAATGCTTCGCAGCGAACTGACGAAGTCTGATGGAAGTCTTGACCTTCGCAAGGTCGTTGCGGCGATCGCGGACGGAAAGCTCACTTTTGCGGATATTCCGCAGGAGTACATAACCAAGGCATTGCTGGCAGAGCTTATCAACACTGTTGAGAATGTGGACAGTACCAAGTCCGACAAGGACGGCGACTCGGAGCAGATCAATGATCCGGCAGTACAGCAGGTCATGACCGAACTTGCGGCAATGATGAATCAGACGGCGATCCCCGATGATATCAGCGACCTCAGCGACGAGATATCCGCGCTGACGACCAGGATAACCGGAGCCAACGAGGTTCAGACAGAGCAGCCGGCAGTTCAGCAGAACGTTCCGGAGCAGGCGGTTCAGACCGTTCAGAATCAGGCGGTGGAGCAGGCAGAGGCTACAGGCGAAACTGTGGAGTTCACGGTCAAGCCCGAAACAGAGCAGAAGCCCCAGGCAGAAGCAAAGCCCGTTCAGGAAATCCAGCCCGAAGCGAAGCAGGCGGCAGTCCAGACCGCTGAAAACACCGGCGCACAGAGCGAGGCTCAGACGGACGCAGGTCAGTCAGGTCAGCAGGACGGCGCGGCTCAGGTTCAGACAGCTCAGGCGGGTCAGACCGGGCAGGCACCGCAGGAGGACGTTAAGTTCCGCAGCGATGTTCGCAGCGTTGAGGTCAGAACGGCTGAGAAGCCGCAGGAAGCTCCGCAGCAGGAGCAGACGCAGGTCTTTGCAGACCACACGGCGCAGCGCAGCAGGGTAGTTTTCAAATCAGACGAGCTTGAGGCGATAAAGTCCGGCGGCGAAAAGACCGGCGACGCGGCTCAGGCGCAGCCCCAGGGGATCCCCGCTGAAAGCCCCGTGGTATTCACACGGCAGGACGGCGCGGAGATCACAGTAAAGCCTTCCGAGGTCGCGCAGCAGGTGTCAGGGAAGATCACAGAGCGCGCGGCAGACCTTAAAGAGGGCGATGTTGAGTACAGCATAACGCTCGACCCTGAGGATCTCGGCAGGATCACGGTCAGAATGACCAAGACGGCGGACGGCGCAGTTTCAGTGTCCATCGCGGCGGAGAACTCCAAGACCATGAAGATCATCGAGGACAACGGTTCTGCTATCCAGGACACGCTCAGACAGAACGGCGTTCAGCTTGAGAACTGGCAGACCGTCAGCGAATCCCGTCAGGAGCCGCAGGCTCAGGACTACCAGGGCAGCAGCAAGAACCCCTACCGCGAGAACGAAAATCACCGTCAGGACGACGACCGCGACGGCGAGAGCTTCGCAGAGATAATCGCTTCCATGTAAGCGGGAAAGGAGAGAAAATGGCAGGAACTTCAGGCATTCTTTCATCGTCAGAGCAGATACAGGCGAATTACGAGAAGTACAAGAGCAAGTTTAAGGACGCCACCGAGAAAATGGTGAACTCCGACACCTTCCTCAGTCTGCTGGTTGCCGAAATGACGAACCAGGACCCGATGGAGCCTACCTCCAACACCGAGTTCGTTACACAGATGGCACAGTTCACGTCGCTTCAATATTCCAAGGACGCTGCGACCTATTCCCAGTCGAACTACGCTTCAAGCCTGGTCGGCAAGACTGTTACCGCTTCAAAGATGGACGGCAGCAAACAGGTCACAAAGACGGGCGTTGTGCAGTCGGTTATGAAGAACGGCGACAGCTACACCATCAAGATAGACGGCGTCAGCTTCGAGCTTTCGAACATCACTTCCATCGCACAGACCGCTTCTTCGGGCAGCAATGACCCGGGAACCAAAACTTCCCTTGGCGAGCTTATCGCGAAGGCTTCCATGATGATCGGCATGAGCGCAACTGTTAATCCTAGTGTAGAGGGCGGTTCGGTGCTCGATTCGGGACTGATAAAATCTATCCAGGTCAAGGACGGTCAGGTAAGAGTAATCATCAACGACAAGGGCTATGCGCTCGATGATATCGTTGAGGTCGCTTATCCCACCATCTCAGGCGGAGGTGGTTCCGACAGCACCGGCGGCACAGACAAGACGCCTTCCACGGACGATAAGACCGAAACTCCTTCGGCTGACAGCACGGAGACCCACACGATTTCCGACGAGGAACTAGACAGAATAATCGAGAGCCATCGTCAGGAAAAAGAGAACGGAGTATCCGCTGATGTCGTAAGCGACATGATGGCGGCAGTCGACAGAATGAACGAACAGGCAAGAGAAGATACCGAGCGCCTTTACAGCGAGGATCTGCACGAGGTCACGGGCGAGATAACCCCCGACAGCTATGCAGGCGAGGATATCCAGGATCTTGAGGACTTCGTTTGAACCTAAGTTGAATAAAGCATGGAGGCTTTAAAATGCTGATAAGCGAATACCTGGCGCTTCGCAATCAGATCAGCGTTACCACGGGAAATACGGTGGTTCAGCCCGCGAACGGCACGGCAAAGGACGCGGTGCAGGGCGGTTCCTTCGCAGAGGCTTTACAGGAAAAGCTAAACGAAAAACACGGCGTGGAGTTCTCAAAGCACGCATTGCAGCGGCTTGAGGAACGCAGCATAGACCTTTCCGAAAACGAGACCCTCGAACGCCTCAACAAGGGCGTGGAGTTAGCGGCAGGAAAGGGCAGCAGTGAAACGCTGGTCCTTGTGGGAAGAAACGCTTTCGTTGTGAGCGTTAAAAACAACAAGGTGATCACGACCCTCTCAGACAACGAACTGAACGGGAACGTATTCACGAATATTGATTCGACCGTTATCGTATGAACGGACCTGAATGGAATTCATGCTCCGGCTGCGACTGAGACGGGGCGGCGGTCAAGTCAATGACAATTTATTCTGGAGGTCAATAAAATGGTTAAATCCCTTTACACCGGCGTATCCGGTATGAAAACCCACCAGCAGAAGATGGACGTAATCGGCAACAACATCGCCAACGTAAACACCACTGGCTACAAGACGAACGTTGTTACCTTTGCTGACGTATACTATCAGACCAAGAAGTCGCCTTCCGGCGCTTCCACCACCCTGGGCGGCGTTAATCCGACTCAGGTAGGCTACGGCGTTAAGATGAACACCACCACGCCGAACATGACGCAGTCCGGATTTACCTTCTCCGACAGCATTTATGATATGGCTATCGACGGCAAAGGCTTCTTCCAGGTAATGGACGGCGCAGGAAATATCCTCTATACAAGAGCGGGTATCTTCAAAGTCGACGAGGAAGGCAACCTCGTTAACGCTTCCGGTTACAAGGTGCTGGGCGTTTCCGGCGATTTCGACGGTCAGCCCGCAGGAAGCCAGCCCATCAAGATAACTATTCCGGCTACCGACGCGAAGTGCTCCAGCGCTACCAAGACTATCAGCGGCTGCGATGTCACTATCGCCGTTTCCGACCCTTCGGACAACACTGATATGTCCGTTACATTCAACCAGGCGGAGTTCCCGTTTGCTACATACTCCTCCGGCGTGCTGAATCTCTACTTCGACAAGGAGAAGCAGTTTGAGTCCGCGCAGGCTTTCGAGGACGAGATCCAGAAATGCCTCGAGGCAGGCGGCGTTACACTCCCGGACGATGTTTCCATCAAGTTCTCCTTTGAGAACCTCCCGGCAAGCACCTCTTCAGTTGTTGCCAAGGCTACCGTTTCCGCAGGCGTGTGGGATAAGGCGCTCGACCAGGCAAGCGCTGACAAGCGTTTCGTTTGCCCCGCTGGCGCCACCACATATGCTAAGATCGGCTTCGCTACCAACGACGCTACCGATACAGAGTACAACAAGGCAAAGATCGTATTTGCTGACGCTGGTACTGCCGGCACTTCCGCTTCCTATGCTCCCGCAGCGGACGGCGGCACATGGACTATCAATATCGACGCTTCTACTACCATGGCTGATATCAATCAGGCTATCAAGAAGGCTATCGCAGACGACGCTGCGCTTGCTGCTCCTACATATCCCACCGGCATCAACCTTTCCTGCACATCTTACACTATCCCGTCCGCAGCTACTGTTGCTGATGTTACCGGCGGCGTAGGCGCCGATTTCGCGCTCGTAAGATCCAACGCCAAGGTCGGCTCGGTTTCCGCGACGGCAGGCCAGGCGGGCGAGTTCGCTAACGACTACAAGGTCGTTTTCAAGTATGTTTCCAACTACGACGCTCCCAGCGCTCAGTGGGACGACAACACGCTCACCATATCGGTTACTAACAAGGAGTACACCGACGACGCTGACTTCGTTGCTGATGTCAACGCTGCCATCACAGCGGCTGCGGGCGGCAATTCCAAGAAGCTGTTCACGTTCGACGCCGGCAGCTTCGAGGGCATAAAGGATCTCACCAATGGTCAGAGAAAGCAGCTTTTCGGCGGCAATCCCTCACTTTCTTTCGGCGGAGGCGAGGACAGCTTCTACACCACGGTAGCTAAGAACCTTTCCACCTTCAACCTTACTGATGGACGCAAGGGCGGCGAGCAGACCTACAAGGACCTTGAGAACGTGACCGTTCAGCAGGACGGCACCATCATCGGCAAGCATGCGGTACACGGCTACCTGAACCTTGGCCGTATCGACATTGCTACATTCGATAACCCGAACGGTCTTTCCGCTGTCGGCGGCACTTTGTTCGAACAGACCGTAGCTTCCGGTGAGCCGAAGGTTGCTATCGCAGGTCAGGAAGGCGCGGGCGAGGTCGTATCCGGCGCGCTTGAGATGTCCAACGTTGACCTTGCTCAGGAATTCACCGACATGATCACCACCCAGAGAGGCTATCAGGCGAACTCCAGAGTTATCACAACTTCCGATACAATGCTTGAGGAGCTTCTCTCCCTCAAGAGATAATGACTGAATGACAACAGCTCCCCCGCCTCAGGCGGGGCGGGGGAATATCTGTTTCTGAGGTAATTTATGATTTTTCTTACCAAACTTGACGGCAAGGAGATACTGCTCAACGAGCTGTTTATAGAGACCGTCACAGAAACGCCTGACACGGTTATAACCATGTCGAACGGGCATACCTACATCGTGCGTGAAAGCATGAAGGAACTCCAAAATAAAATTCTCGAATACAACAGGCGGCGCAGACGCTTCGGCAGACAGTCCGCAGCAAAGAGCGGCGAGCCTTTGACATAACGTATACCAACCGGAGCAGGAAGCTCCGATAAAATTTGAAAAGTGAGGGATCATTTTGAATATCACGATTATAATTGGCTGGGTCATCGCATTCGGCATGGTCGTTTTCGGTATCTTCCAGGGCGGTCAGATGGACTGGTTCATCGACCCGCCGTCGCTTGCAATCACCATCGGCGGCACGATAGGCTGCCTTATCGCTTCCTATCCGCTGAGCTACCTCGCGGGTCTGGGCAAGCGCTTCAAGCTGGTGTTCATGCCGAAGAAGTTCAACCCTGAAAAGTACATAGATGATATCGTTGAGTATGCCAAGATTGCAAGAGGCCGCGGTCTCCTGGCTCTTGAGGAAAGCGCCAACCAGTGCACGGATCAGTTCATGAAGTCCGCGCTCATGCTCATCGTCGACGCTAACGACACCGCAAAGGTACGCGGAATGCTGGACGACGCCATCAGCTTCATGTGCGAGCGCCACGACAACGGCCGCGCGTTCTTCGAAAAGGGCGTAGCAGTATTCCCGGCTTTCGGTATGCTGGGTACCGTTGTTGGTCTGGTTAACATGCTCAATACCATGGACTCCAACCCGGAGGGGCTGGCAGACGGTATGGCTACGGCGCTTATTACTACGTTCTACGGCTCACTTTTTGCGAACGTTTTGTTCAACCCTATGGCGAGCGCGCTTCAAAATGCCCACAACGACGAGCTGCTGTGCATGCAGATCATCGAGGAGGGCGTCCTTGCCATTGCGGACGGCTCAAACCCGCGTTATATCCAGGAAAAACTTGAGTTCATGCTTCCTGCAAGCAAGAAGCGTTCAGACAAGGCTGGCGGTTAATTTACCGCTTTATCAGAAAAATTACAATTTTTGCAGAAAAAAAGTAAAAAAGTATTTGCATTTTGAGCGGATTTATGCTACAATAATATAATGGCAGGGGTGTGATGTCCTGCAGTATAATTTTTGCATTTGATGCTCATGTGAGTTATATCTGAATGTAAGGGAGGGACAGCAGTGGCAAAGCTCGAGAAAAAGGCAAAGGAAGACCATAGTAACGACTGGCTGTCGACTTACGGCGACATGGTAACGCTGCTGCTGACGTTCTTCGTTCTGCTTTATGCTTCGTCATCACAGGACGAACAGAAGTTCCAGTACATATATCAGGCGTTTACGTCCCACGGCAAATACCTGAATGAGTATGTGGATTCTCCGAACCCAGTTCCGGAGGACGGCGAGGGTACCGTCAGCGAGAAGCCGGACAGCAACGGCGGTCAGGGAAATCTTCCGCAGACCTTTGATCAGTTATACCAGTACATTTCGCAGTATGTTTCCGACAATAATCTTGAGCAGTCCGTTTCAGTTGAGAACGGAGCGGCTCACCTTAATATAAGGTTCGACAACAACGTGTTCTTCGAACCAAACAGCGCAGTGCTGACGCAGCAGGGAAAGGATCTGCTTGACGGAATAAGCCCCGGCATCAAGGCAATGAAGGCCGCGATAAAGACCTGCACCATCAACGGACACACCGCAAAGGCAATATCCGAGGTGAACGACTGGGATCTGTCGGCGGGTCGTGCCGTAAGTGTTATTAAATACATGGATTTCCGCAAGGTGCTTGATACGGAGCAGTTCCGTGCGAAGGGCAGCGGCTACGCGGAGCCTATCGCCGATAACGATACCGCAGAGGGTATGGCGAAGAACCGACGCGTTGAAATGGTGCTTTTAAAGGCAGACATAGATACAACGGATCCCGAGGTTATAAAGGATATCCTGCTGTATGACTATGGCATCAAGCTCGACGACTTCGACCCGGACGGCGACAACAGCGGCGATACCGCCAAGGTGCCGAACGATTACGCTCAGTCGATCATTGATTCCCTCGACCAGAAGTATCCGGATCACAGCAGCACTTCGACAGCGGTAGGACCGGTGATCCCCGGTGACTACGATACGTTCATGATAACCACCGAGGCTGACAGCAATAGCTGATCCAATGGGAAACCAGACGCAGTGGGCGCTGGTAAAGTAATGGGGGGATACAGATGGCTGACGTCCTGACGCAGGCGCAGATAGATGAAATGCTTAAAAACGTCGCTGCCGGCGCAGTTCCGGAGGTGACGCAGAAAGAGGAAGAAAAGGTCAAGGAGTACGACTTCCGCGCTCCTAAGAAGTTCACAAAGGAACAGATCAAGGTTCTCGACGGTATATTCGAGAACTATGCGAGACTTCTCTCGTCGTACCTCACAGGTCTGCTCAGACTGTACTGCCGCGTTTCGCTGGTGAACATCGAGGAGCAGAGGTACAGCGAGTTCAACAACGCGCTTCCGGATTACGTCCTGATGGGCATGGTGGACATGGGTATCAAGAACGAGGAGGTCAGCGAGACCAACGTTATCATTCAGATATCCAACACGATAACATTTACGATGATAGACAGACTGCTCGGCGGCAGAGGTGAATACCGCGATGTCAACCGCGATTTCACTGAAATAGAGATCACCATTATGAATGACGTCATGAATTCGATGGCGAATCTTCTCTACGAGCCGTGGGCCAGCCATATCGACCTTGAGCCGAAGCTAATCGGCATCGAAACGAATTCCAGGGTTGTGCAGACCATAGGCCACGAGGATACGGTAATAATCGTAGCCCTCGAGGTGGAGATAAACGGCTCCAAGTCGATAATCTCGGTGTGCATTCCTGCGATAAATCTGGACGAGATAATGAACAAGTTCATTTCCCGCTACAATGTTTCCAGAAGAAAGCTCGACGCTAACCGCGAGGCAGAGCGCCGCGACACTATCATGACCGGTATCAGCGATACCGACCTCAAAATCACCGCAGTCCTCGGCGAGATCAACCTTGACCTCTACGAGGTGCTTACGCTCCAGGTGAACGACGTTATCCCGCTTGGAAAGAGCATCACAAGCGATGTTGACGTGAAGGTCGGAAGCAAGCACTGGTGCACCGGAAAGCTCGGAACCTACAATAACAAAAAGGCAATAATGATAGATAATTTTATAGAGAATTGAGGTAAAATGTCCAATGGCTAATGAAAAGGATGCAAACGTTGAATTCAGCTCATATGAAATAGACGCCGTCGGCGAAATACTCAACATAAGCATGGGTTCCGCTGCGACCGCTGTTTCTGAGCTTCTCAACGCAAAAGTCTGGATCACCACACCGCAGGTGAGCGTGGTCAAGGCAGCCGACCTGAATTACGACCGTCTGGAGCCTGCTATCTGCGTTAAGATCGTCTATGTTTCCGGTATTTCCGGTCAGAACATGATGGTCCTCAAGCAGGACGATGTTCAGCTTATTCTTAATCAGCTCATGGGCAACCCGCTGGTAGTTTCTCCTGATTTTGAGTTCGATGAGATGAACATAAGCGCAGTTTCCGAGGTCATGAACCAGATGATGGGGGCATCTGCAACAGCGCTTTCCGATCTGCTCGGAATTTCGGTCGACATCTCCACGCCGACCCCGTACCTTATCGAGCAGACCAACTTCTGCCAGCTTGCAGAGCTTGATCCCGATGAGACCATAGTTGCAGTTACGTTCAACCTGTCAGTTGACGGCGTTATGAACAGTGAGTTCATGTCGGTTATGTCCGTTGATCTTGCTAAGTCTCTGTCCGACAAGATGATAGAGAAGTTCCACGGCGACGAGGCAGAGGCGCAGCCCGCCAAGCAGCCTGCGCCCGCTCCGGCGGCTCAGCCTGCTCCAGCAGCTCCGCAGTCTGCGCCCGCTCCGGCACCCCAGCCGGCGGCTCCCGCGCCTCAGCCTGATCCCGCCCAGGGTATGGC
>OLRE01000912.1_pt1 | contig 32004 bp, 35 predicted proteins | sample 1672461 | NCBI WGS metagenome assembly OLRE01 (sample SAMEA3136688, study PRJEB25190) | human gut metagenome | biome: human gut; feature: human-associated habitat; material: faeces | place: Austria | collected 2013
CAACACATAACCGCCTGCGCCTTCATGCAGCAGAATTGTGCCGTACATTCCCGTAGCGTTTATTGGCTGGCTTTGCATTATCCCCACCGCCCCCACAAGGGACAAAAACAGCAGGATACACAGAATGGATAAACGCCTGACTGTGCGCCGCTCCTGGCGGCGGTGGTATTCATGTATTCGCTTTTTTACCAATTTGATACGCTTTTCTGTATCATACATGTCTTCCATCCTCCTTTCATAAAAAAGTCCTAAAAAGTCTTTCACTTATATAGGTACAAAAAAAACGAAAAACTCTCACCTGAAAATAAAATTTTTTTTAAAAAATTTGAGAGCTGCCGAAACAGCTCCCAAAAGAGAAAAATCAGGTATCTAACTGCGGAAGATCAGTTTGGATCAGTACAGTCAGCAGATAAGCAATACTGCACCGCCTTTCCTGTGTCTGTCAGCAGTGCAAACAGACTGCCTGTACACAGAAAATCAAACCAGCAATTTTCTTTATATGAAAAAAGAGACACGTAACGTGCCTCTTATATGCTGTCTCCACGGATATTTTCCGCGGAAACAGTGACAAACAGATCATTCTACAGTCAGCACCAGACCGATGTCTGATGTGAAGGTGCCTTTCAGAGTTTTTACCTCGTAGCTGTCGCTTGCAAAGGTCAGGATAAAATATCTGCCCTTGTTACAGTAGTCTACAAGATATCCATAGCCGTATAACTGATCCAGTGCCTTTGACAGCTGCTTGCTCGGCTTTAATACCAGTTCATTACCGGAATCTGATACCACAGCAAGTTCGTCTGCTGTCTTGATAAGCATGAACTTGTCCACGTTTTCCTCCGCAGAGGATACCTTGGATGCCAGCTCAATACTTCTCAATTCATGATATTCTCGGCTGTAAATGTTGGTGAATGGTTTTCCGTTAAACTCACCCTGGAATACAATGAAATTATCCGTATCTATGACATACTTGCCAAGCGGAACATCGATTTCATGATCCTCATCAGGATCGGTATCATACTCATCATGGTCGAGCAGACTTCCTTCGCTGTCGTAGATCACGTACCCAGACACATCCACAACCTCTTCTGTCGTCTTTTCATCCCCTTCTCCCTTTTCTTCCATATGAGTTCTGGAATAGTAAAGAAGAAGATTGTCGTTCGACAGAGTTATTTTCTCCGGTACCGGGATCTTTGTTCCTTTCAGTGCTGGACGAAACTCTTTCCCTGCGTAATTTGGATCAAAGTACATCAGGGAGATTTTATCTTCCCCTGCCTTTACTCCAATAAGGATTTTATGCGGGAAAATGGCTAAGATCTGGTCGATCTCGATCTCTCCCTGTTCCGCAGCAGGATGTCCGTTCTTTACCAACACACCGTCAGAAACGTACCAGTTTTCCGCAGCAAGGTTCTCGTAAGAATCTTTGATAACACGGAAACAGATAGCATTTTTCTCTGTCATGGACATTTCCGACTGTCCATCGATGCAGTAAAGCGGCACATCGTTTTCTGCAAGGGCTTTAAGGAACAGTGCTCTTTTATTCTCAGAAGTAAATCTGATATTGAGACTTTCCAAATATGCTCCCACATCAATGCGGCATGCCTGGGCAGAAACGATCTTTCCGTTCTCATCCTTAGAGTTACCATCTACAAGATAGAAATCTCCGTAAAGCTTGTTTAATACGACTGCTCCCTTTTTTGCTCTGTTCATCTTCATAATTTTGTTTCTCCTTTCGTAATGAAAAATTATATTTACAAAAGAATTATGAGAAATAAAACAGAAAATGAAAAATCCCCGCGGAGGTTTATGTCCGCGGAGAAAAATATCAACTGATCTTACTTATGATCCTGCCACATCGAGCGCATTTGTATCGTGTCTGACTGACTGCTCCGCACAGATAAATCTGGCGGGTTCCCGAAAGAGAACCAGCTAGATGTCTCTATACGCCACCGTTTTTCATCCTCCGCACCCGACGGAAATGACCGTGTTGCAGGGTTATAAGACGATTATATTTGACGGTGGACTTTACCTCTTTAGCTTTCCATAAGATAAGCAAATGGGGCTTATCCCTGTACTCACACTGTATATGCAGGACATATACAAAGGCGGGCTCGCAGCTGAGCCTGTGGTTTGATTAATAGTTATGCAGCAGCAGACTCCTCTTGGAGCTGCTGCTTTTTTGTATTTATCAGTTTTGTCCCGAAATTCGGGTTGCTAAAATTATCATGTATCATTTCTTTTATCAGTTCATCCTGGCATATCAGGAATTTCTTAAACCCCTTCAGACATCCTTCCCTGTCAGGTTTATTTTCATCAGTTGCATGGAATATGATAAACGAAGAGTAGCAGTCTCTTTGTACTATATGTCCGTCTATCATCTTCTCCCTGTCACTTAATGATACCTTTTCGTATGAATCTGAGGCGTGGTCATACTGGCTCGCTTTCAGTTTTGAAGCGCTCACATCAATCACGATTCCACAAGTGGCTGTAACCTTTCTCTTGATCGTAGACAGAAAGCCTGACGGCGCATGCTTCAATATACTTCCGCCAAAACGTTTTCTGCGTTTGAATTTACGGATACTCCGCTTTCTTCCGGTTCTATCTGTCACAACAGATTCCTTGTCCTGTCTTTCAGTCTTTGAAGATTTCTTCTGTAAGCCCTTATAATTCATGGTTTCAATCTTCACTACAGAACCTGAGGCCTCAAGCCATTCATTGACAAGATTGTTATTTGATTGTTCAACATATATGCGTTGTTTTCTGTATGCGGTACGAAGTCTCATCTTTGACCTTTTCATAGACTTTGAAAATTTGATCCGCATACCTTTAATGTGTACTCCTCTGTCGTCATAACATTCCGGATTGTTGATCCTTGTCAGTTTTGAAAAACGGTTCTGTTCCTTGATGACCTCTTCCTGATACCTGTTCACATCCGGGGCCAGTTCTTTAAAAGAAAGTTTACTCCCATTGTATGAGGTCATAGTTGAAACCCCTGGATCAATAGCCATTGTTCCGGCTCCAATTGTATGCTTCTGTGGTGGAATACCTTCCATAACAAGCTGTAAGAAAAAGTGATAGTGGACTCCGAAAGGTTCCCTGATGACGCGGCAATACTTTACTTTATATCCCATTGCGTTCTGGAGCCATATGTCGTTCTCCCTGACCGGCTTTAACTTAAATATGGTGCCGCATATAGTAACAGTATCGGTTTCAGGTTTATAAATAATTCCTGTTGTAGCCTTCTTATCTTCAAAAGAAAATGTTTCTTCAAATTTGCGGAAGTGAACCTTCTTCCCGAATATTGCCTTTTTAACTGCACTATATAGGGCAGTAGCAGTCTTTTGTACAATATTGATCCCGATCCCGCCCTCGTATCCGGAAGCCTTGCCTCTTCCGAAATATGTATGAAGGTCATATTCGGTAAGCTGATATGCTGCAGCACATATGAATATTTCCTTGCTCCATTGCTTGCTTTCTTTCTCATCCTTGCATGCAAAGAACTGCTCCAGGCAATATTAATACCAGACATCTTTTTTCAGTTCGTTCAGCTGTTTGATACAGTGTCTTACGCCGGCATTATACATACGTTCTGTAATTCTCTCTATCTTATTCAGTTTATCATATCCACGCTTATCAGTTATGATCCGTCTTGTCACAATGAAAGACGGGGTAGTACTTTTTGCCATATAATGCCGGCCTCCTTTCTTAAATTCTCTTATACATTCTTCTGATCTTCAATATATTGCTGTACAACACTTAAAGAAACAGCCCCAACAGAAGAAATAAATGCTGCGCGCGTCCATAGAGTAGGCAGTTTTCTTTTCAGTTCAGGAAATTCATCCCGTAAGATACGAGAACTCTTTCCTTTTAATAATTTTACGATATGGTCAACGCCAAACCTTGGATTACAGTCAACCAGTATATGGACATGGTCTGACATGACTTCCATATCTAAGATATTAAAATCATTTTCTTCTGCTATCTGTGTAAAAAGTTCCTTTGCCCGCTTTGCGATTTCTTCGGTTAAAACTTTTCGTCTGTATTTGGGGCAAAATACTACATAGTATTGGCAGCTATATACAAGATGAGAAGAATGCTTATATTCCTTTTTTGCTTCTGGGTAATTCATATTTTATAATAGTCTCTCTTAACATATATGATATATATATTATATAATAAATAGCATAAAATGTCAAATCCTGTTTTCATTCTTAAGCTGAGGTCCGTTTGTCGTTTTCCTCTGCACGGATGAATCCGGCAGTATCCAACTCTGTCCTTTTGTGATGGCACATGTCGTATCTTGTACATTTTTTGTAAACGTAAAAGTAATCATGGAATTTGTCAGCGCCGTAATACTGCTCGATCTTTCCGCCGTATGTATAGCTATGCGCAAGAGATCTTGTTACAGAAGTTCTCTTATGGCATTTTGTACATACCTTTGTTACTTTGAAATAATCATTTCTATTATCGCTCCTGATGTAGACGCTGTCGCTGTTTTAGGAGTAACTCCTGCAACCTGCATATGCAGGAGTTACTCCTAAAACAGAGAAGACCATGACCAAAGCCAAAGCAAACAGGATTGGCTGTAAAATCTTTCCTTTTTTCATCCTTTCCACCTCCTGTGAAGACAATGTGCAGAAAAACTGCAATCATAAAAAGCCGCCCATGCAGGACGGCTTATACTTAATATTCATTTTTTAATTTTTCTATCGCATCCAGGTTTACAGAAGTTTTTGTTTTCTGTCCTTTGATGATATTATGGACAAGTTCGATGTTCTTTTCGAGCATTCCATTCCCGTTCATGATCAGATAATCATATTTCGGGATCATGGTGATTTCTTTCCTGATCTGGGCAAGGCGGTTTCTGCGGTCTTCTTCCGTTGTCTCTGTCCGCTCCATTCTGGCTTTTAAGTCAGGTGCCGGTGCTGCGACAAAGAATGAGATTGCAGTCGGGTAAAGGGATTTTACCTTCATGGCTCCTTCTGTTTCCAGAACCAGGATCATATCCCGTCCTTCCTCCAGTGCTTTTACAACCGGAGATGCCAGTGTTCCGTATTTATTTCCGCAATATTCTGCAGACTCCAGAAAACCTCCGGACTCTTCCAGGTTCGCAAAGCATTCCGGTGTAATAAAGAAATAATCCACTTCTTTACGTTCTCCGGGACGCGGCTGCCTGGTAGTTGCGGAAACAGAATAAATGTAATTATCACTTAATTCCTTCAATCCATCCGCAATGGCATCTTTGCCTGCCCTGGAAAATCCGGAAATGATGATCAACTGTCCCTGTTTTGGATTTTGGGTCTTTTCAAACTCTCTGATATCCGCAGCAGGATATTCGTCATTGACCATTCCGTATCCGATGCGTCTTCCAGATTTATTAGCGAACAGCTGGTAAAATAGGCCTTCAAATTCATACAGTTCTTCCACTGTATCAAATTCCTTCGTAGCCTCCAGGTTTCCCTCCCAAGGATGGTCTGAAATGTAATCCAGTCCTTTTCCGTCAGGTTCGGAGGTAATGATGGCCGTATATTTTTTCGCAGATTCTGGTGTCAGTGATTCCACATCCTTGGCTTCTTTATGTGCCAGAAGCATATCTTCGTATCTCTTAATGAACGCATCAAAAATGATGTATACGCTCATATAGAATATCTGTAAAGGATGCTGTACTTTAAACTCTGTCGTTTCTGTAAAAACCACTTCTGTATATAGTATCGGGTCAAAGTACTGCATGTTCATGCAGCCTCTTTTTTGAGCTTCCTCATTCGTAAAGGCAATCTTTGTGAAAGTATCCAGGCCTGCTTTCTGCGGATGGACATTGTAATCTTTCCAGTTTTCCACATGGAAATATTTCTGCAGATTTTCTGTAATCCAGATTTTGTTGAAGTTCAGGAATTTATAGAATTCCATAACATTAAGGTCTCCGCGGATGTCAATGCTTTTACTTTTCGATAAAGGAATTTCAAACAGTACGGCCTCCAGTCTGCTTTCTGGAAAATAGTATTTCAGTTCCTCGTTGAATTTCTTGATCATGTTATCCATATTTTTTTCTCCTTTGATTTTGATTATTTTCCTTGCGGTCAATATCTGTCAGACATGACCGCACGATCTTATAATTTCTCCAGATAACCTTTCTGGATCAGTACCATCCCATCCTCGTGCTTTAACAGAAAACAGAACAGATTTTTACAGGACGCTGACTGCGGGATACATTTAAAGTTCACTGCATGAAATTCTCCATCCGCACCTTTGATCGTATCCGGTTTATTGGAGATAAGCAGCTTTGCGCCGCTCTTCTGTTTTAAAATTTTTCCTATTTCTTCCTCAAAGTCTTCAATGGGAATTTTCCTTCCAATCAGTTCGTTCATTACTCTCTCATCAACGCTCATTATGTTTTTCCTCCGCAATTGTTATGACACATTTCTCCAGGTAATCCTTAAGACTGATTCCTGTAAATGTCTCAAACATTTTTTTAATAAGTGATTTTTCTCTATCTGTTCTAGCCTCTTTCCAGATGCCGATGATCTCATCGTAGATCCCGGTGTAGTCCTCATCAAACAGTTCATCAAGCTGATCTTTCAAGATCGTATCCCCGTCTACGGAAAGCCCTTCTTGTGGAAGCTCATCTGCTAATTTCAGCATATGTCTGAAATTGAAATCCTCTAAAATTTCCGCTCCTATGCAGACAGATCCATCATCCCTTAAGCAGACGGACCCATCATTCCTGATCAGGGTGAATTCGAGGACTTCCAGTAAGTACAAGGTATTGTCACCTGTGTCCAGGCTACATTCATTCAGAGTGTCGATATACTCTGCATACCTGACAAGCTCCGCGGAATCCGGAAAAGCATCTGTATCCAGATCTGTTCCCTCATATTCCAGGATCGCAGGATCTTCTTTCTTCACGTTTCCATAATAATTTAAAAAATCGAACGAATACTCTTTTCCAAATATGGTAACGGTAAAAGCATCCTTGGTTGAAATAAAATCCTTACTTGTGTCGATAGGTCTGTTGAATCTGAATTTTGCTTTTAAGATCATAATTTTTCTCCTTTGTTTTCAATATTTGCAATGACATCCTTACAGAACGTCTGTATTGCATTTTGGATATACTCTCTTGAGGCATTAAATCCCCTGCCTGGCACATGGCGGAAATCTTCAATACCTTCGCGGATGTATCTGACCGGGATGAAAAAGTCACAGTCAGAATTACAGACTCCGCCAATGTCATACGGTACGCCATTGTCATCTACCCAGCTGATGTGTCCAAAAGGGGCGCACCAGCAGATTTCTCCCCGGTGGAATGCATCTTTGAGCATGACTGCAAAGTAATAGCAGTATCCTGCGCAAAACTTTTGACGGATGCTCTTATCATCTTCCCGAAAACCATCTATAAATGACAATACATGTTTATCCGCAGCTTCCTTTCCGGAAATGACATGGAGTTCACGGAGCATATACTCTGCTAAAAACCTTTCTGCCTGGTTTTGCGTAATATGCTCTTTTTCGACTTCTTTTCTTAATCGGTTTCTTTCGATTAAGATTTGTGTTCTCATTTCCAGAGGGATCTTGAGGTCATACATATTGATCCTTTGTATACACTGGATCTTTCCCAGCATGACAATGTTTTCCAGTGACTCTGATTTGATCAGTCTGTATTCAACGCCTCTTTTCTCAATGGCTTCTCTTACAAGTCCCCCGTACTTATCAAAGCCCTCCTGTGTAAACCAGCATCTGGTTTCCACATCGGGATGCTTTTTATACCATTTTGGTTCCTTTAAGAACCTCCCGATATATCTCCGCTGATCAGGGAAAAGACGCTGGAAGCCTCCTTCCCATGGTTTGTCCGGATCTGTCCGGACTTCGTAGCGATAGAACATAAGTTTTTATTCTCCTTTCGTTTTTATTACATGAAAAATATGGAAAAAAGAAGAAGGTAACGAAAAAAGTGAATTCGAATTCACTTTTTCATTCTGAAGAAGCTGTCATTAAAGACAGATTTTTTAATTTGGATTGGATAGACACTGCAAAAAAAACAGAAAGGACTATATCTGGTTTCTCAGAATTAAAACCACAAAAAAAAGAGGAACCGTCCGGTTCCTCAAAACAACTCATTCTTCCCAGTGCCCTTTGGCTGCCAGGAAGAGATCAACCACTTCTTCCGGGGACTTGTCAATCTGCGGAGCTTCCGCGGAGTCCTCAAAATCAAGTTCATCAAGCTCAAACCACGGGTGGTCATCTTCTGTCTCCGTATCAAATTTCTTTTCCGGAAAACCCACCTTGTCTGGAATGAAATACATCCTATCATCCAGGCAATCAATTATCATTTTAATCTGCTCGTCCGTATATCTTCCCGGAACGATTACCTCATTAGGCATCTTGTAGATAGATGCGTCTCTATAGAGGTATCTGATGCAGGTGCTTTTATAAAGATGGTCATAGTACTCAACATTACTATCTTTTGGAATGGTTCCATCTTTCGACCAGTCTGCGGCATCTACCTCCCTGTTAAAGCAGTCTTCACAGTTAAGACAGATCGTTCCGTCATTTACGGCATCCTCAGTTCTCTGGACCGCTTCGGTTAAATCTTCCGCCTCAACGATGACTGTTCTTGATATAGTTTCTCTGATTGTGATAGCATAATTTTTCATGGTATTCTCCTTTGTTCTTATATTACAAACCGGATATAGCCGAGCCCATCCGGAAGCTTCATGAATTCCCCGTGTCCTCCATGCATCAGCTTTCTTGCTTCTGTTCTGGAATATCCAATACTGCACCAGTCAGAAAAGAAATCTTCCATATCTTTATAATATGCGCAGATGTCCGTATGAAGTGCATAGCGCATAGCATGTTTTCCGATAGCAAGGACCGTCTTATCTGACAACTCAATATACTGTGACAGGTATTTCTTACTGTTTTCTGATAACGGATATGCGATATACCTGGTAAAGTTGTGGGCAAAGCTTTTGGCGAACGCCAGACATGTACCCGCTAACAGACAATGGCCCCAGGGTGTGTAGACGGAATATCTTCCGTCATAATTGTCGAAGATAAGAAGTCTGTTAATCTCACACTCCAGTTTTCTCCGTTTGTTTTTAAGCATACGTTTTCTCCTTTCTAGTCATATTGTCGCGGATGATCGCTCTCGCATATTTATCCGGATCCATTTCATGATACTCATGGAATCTCTGTAAGGCAGATTCTCTGTCTTTTATTCCGGAATATCCCCAGTTGGAATTTTTCCCTTCAGAATCCATGAAATGAAGATCGAAACCTTTTCTTGTAATAGCATCCAGATTTTTCCGATCACGAAGAATAGCTTCGTATGCGATCAGACACTCTCCATAAAGGACTGCCATCTGTCGGATTCCATCTTCCGTTTCTTCTAAGGTCTTGATTGTTCCAAGATTTAGAATATTAACCGAATCTGTAAGAGTATAATTACCATAGATCCCAAGATCCAGATAATATCCCTCACTTCCGCCTGGTTTTAATACAAAATGAGGATCAAATTCATAATTATATAACCCTACTTTGTCATGATTGTTAGCTGAAGCATATTCGATTAATTTATCAGGCCAACTTTCAGATTCTTTGACCCTTAAAACGATTTCATTAAAGAGGTCAACATTAGTGATTATATCTGTTTCTCTTTTGATTTTTTTCAGCATGCTTAGTTCCTCCTATGTAATACATAATGACCTTTCTTTTTACGCTCTGAACTTCCGTAAGCAGTTTCATATAAATATTCTACCGTGCTACAGGGAATTCCATGGAGCTCACATAAATGTTCAAAAAATTCAGTTTCATCCATTTCATCTACAGCTTCTATTACTTCTTCCATTGTAACAAACTCATGGTCACAATCTTTAGGATTAATAGGTTGATACAATGGTTCATATAAACATTTCATAGTTTGATAGACATCATCAGTATACTTATGTCTGTAGCTTTTATTTTTTTCTTCTGGTTCAATTATGTTTGTAGATATATCTGTTTCGGATTCATTCTCTTTAAGTATTTCGCTTACATTGAATTGAACAATGTCACACATATGCCATTCTTCTCCGACGTCAACGCAGCTATCCCTATTATTTACTTCGAAAAACCCATCGTTCTTCATATCTACGCCAAAATCCGTCGCTGAATTTATTGCAGAGGTTTTCATTTGTTGCTGACACTCTTCTAAAGAACCAATTTTTTCGATATAAAAACCAACTCCATTATATGCGTGATGATATACGCAAATATAATCTTGGTCTTCTACCTCTATTTCATGAACCGTATGAACATAGAATACTCCATCCCCAAACGAATAGTCGATTCTTAGAATCTGATCGTCAGAGCCATCCGAATTATCCACATAATTAATTTCTGTTTTCGTGGACCAGAGCTTGCTGTTTTTCATCTCTGATATAATCAAATTTTTAATATGTTCATGTGCGTCTGAAATATTTTTAAAAAATAAAAATGTTGGTTCTCTGTAGTTATCGCTGTCTAATATGCACACAAGATATGCTCTCATATTTTTCTCCTTTGTATTTTGAGTATATTTTTAGTTCCATTTTTTCGCCAAATCAATCACTCTTTGGAAAGCATTATTAAATGCTTTCTGAGATACAGTAATCTGCTCTGTTTTATAGTGTTCCATCAAGGTCTTTTTGTGGTAAATGCATATTACCGTTTTGTATCCTCCAAGAACTTTAGCAGATACTATCCAATTTCCAACTCTTTCAAATCGAATAGAGATATTCGGATCAAATTTATTTGCTTTACTCTGTTTCGCTTTTAAATAACCCTCTGTCCATGCATCATAAGCCATAATATCTGTCTCCTTAGTAATCCATTTTGGGGCTATATTCAATATTCTTCAACATTTCTCTTGCTTTTGATATAGCCAGCTCATCGATACTGATGGTTTCAATTCCGCCGCTGGTAATAACTGTAGCAAATCCTGTCACATATCGAAGCTTTTCATGTCCGGATTCCATAAGGATGACCGCATCTTCGGGAGCAATGTGCTTCTGAAGTTCGGAAAGAAAAAGGTCAAAATCATTATCTTTAGCTCCGTTCGGAACTCCATAAATACTTCCATCGCATCCAAAGGCATGTAACGTATTTCCATCCTCATCTTTATCACTCCAGCAGTGCATATCATCACCGGATACGGTATCCATGAATTTACTGAACGCATCCTCATCCTTTACATGAAAATAGTTACTCCTTGTAACTGATTCGTAGTTAGCCATTGTATAATTCCTCCTCTGTTTTAAATAAGTCCATGTTCTTCGCAAAAATCCTGCATGTGATCCGCTGCTTCATCTCCAAGATGCTTTCTTACCATCGGGACATCAATTCCTGTTTCCAGCATCTCCATATAGACATCCAGCTCGTCTGTGCCATTCTCAATGGCATCGTCAAAACGAGCCTGGATTTCATCTGACATATCAACATCCCCTTCTGTCTGAAGCCAGACATCCGGGTATTTCTTCGCACAGAGTACAAACAGCACCGGTTCGCCGGATTTGTCGTGTAAGCGTACCTCTGCTTCCGGATCCATTTTTTCAAGTTTTTCGATCAATGTTTTTACTTTCATGATGTTTTCCTCCTTTGTTTTAAAGAACAGTCACGATTTCTTTCTTCCTGCTGTCATAACGGAACACTCTGTCAGAAAGGAAATCCGCAGATGTCAATGAACCGTCTGATATTCCCTCATCTGTTGAAGCATTCCAGCCTTCTTTAATATTCTTCGGAGAGATCGTGTTGATCTTATGGACGAACACTTCGTGTACACTTGTTGTTGCGAAGTAATAGTCTCCCCCCATGATCTGACTGATCCGTTCTGCTACTTTTGGGAAGAAAATCGCAGTTGCACCAAATAACCTATTTTTTGAAATCAAGATCTGAAAGTCGGCATCTGTATGGAAATCATCTTCCATAAATGGCTTAAGGAGGGTTCCCAAATCCGTTATCCGCGGAGGAAAAAGTTTTAATGTGTTTTCCATTGCAGCGGAAAATACCTCGTCATAGGACTTTTCCCATTTATAGGTTGCTTTAGCAGGAATCATAATCGATCCTACCTTTCCATCTGTGGTCTCCAAAAATACATACAGGACCAGCGTTACTCCTCCAACAGTTCTGCGGCATACCCCATTTTCCATTTTCTTTCTGCCAGTCTCACAATTAAATGCCCGGATAAACAGCCTGTCCTTGATGCTCTCGTAGCAGTCAAGCGTATCCACTAATTCTTCGCCCTTTTTTCCATTCTTTTCACAATATGTCAGGGAATTGTCAATTTTCTGTAGAACGACTTCTATTCCGTACTGACAATAGTCTTCAAAAGCAGCATCCATATGAACCAAAATTACAGTCCTGTTTTTTTGAAACATGGCACATACATCATCTGTTACCGGTTCTTCTTCCGGTTTCTTTACAGACGCGCTGTAATTTGGATGCTTCACACTGAATTCTTTTACCAAGTTTTCTACAAATTCGTTTTTGTTCATTTTTTTTCTCCTTTGTTTTGTGGTTGTTAATGAGTTTAATTTGTATTTCTCCTTTCGTTTTAAATACAAAGGTAAGATGTTAAAAAAGAGTTCTAATGAAAAAAGTGAATTCGAATTCACTTTTTTATTAAAAAAAACTGCCATCGTAAAAGGTGGCAGTTTAAATATAAAACTATCATGCAGGACAGCTTATTCGTTGTCCCATCCCAGACATTCAGATACCTGTTCGAGGATCTCTTCATCGGACATCATAGCTCCGCAGCAGTTGCAGATACGGACAGTCTTCTGGACTTTCTTTCCGTTTTTCCTGCCATAGTAGGTTACCTTGCTGTGTGAACATACTCCCACTTATAGAAGAGGGAGCTTCCTGCCTAACCGGGTGACTTATTATGCACGTCTGTAAGCGTACTCCCGTAGCTCGGACAGGCTACTCCGGCGTTCCACCGGTAAGGTTTTCAGTTACCAAAAGACTGCTTACGCAATCGTAGAAATCAGGGCAGGTTTTTTATAACCCTCCGCTGATGGTCTGAACATATTTTCTTCCAGAATCCGGAAGGCCTCTTCCAGGATATTGACTGCAGCATTTTTGTCGCGGTTCATCGTATGTCCGCACTCCCTGCATTCGTACACCCTGTCATTTAGCTTCAGATCCTTATCTATGCTGCCGCAGTGACTGCAGGTCTTTGAGGACGGGTACCATCTTCCCACACGTATGAGGAGTTTCCCAAATTTATTACACAGTTCCTCAAGGATCTGCGTAAATTTCCCCCAGCCGACATCGGAAACGGACTTCCCGAGCTTCAGGCCTTTTTTCATTGCGGCCATGTCAAGATCCTCGATCGCGATCAGGTCATACTTCCGTACAAGTCTTACGGCAATCTGGTGCAGGAAATCGTCCCTGCGGTGCTTGGCTTTCGCATGCAGGCGGGCGATCTTCTGGCACTGTTTTGCGTAATTGCAGGAATCTTTGACCATATGGGAGAGTCTGCGCTGCTCCTTTGCGATCCTGGATTCAAGTTTACGGTATTGTTTCATAAAACGGATCTCATTCCCGTTTATCTCATAGGACGGTTTCTTCCCGGTGTTATCCACATACAGGAACGGTACCGACATATCAAGGCCGATGGCGGAAACGGCGTCCCGATCCCCTGCCTTAAAGAACTGCTGAAGGCCGAAAGAGGGTTCTGCCTCCTCTGCCGGATATTCGAGAACAATGGAAAAGTACCATTTTCCATCCGGTTCATGGATGACGGTCACATTTTTCAGCTGGCCGCCGGGCCTGACCGGTATGTGCATGGAGAGCCGGATCGGGTCTGCAATCTTGGGCAGACGGATCCCGTCCCCTTCAAAACGGATGTTGTTTTTACAGTAGTTCGTTGTATATGTATTCCTGCAGCAGTGTTTCTTTTTATAACGGGGTTTTCCCTTGTCCCCGGAAAAATAGTCACTCCGGGCTTTTTCCAGGTTCAGCTGCACATTTAACAGGGCATAGGAATCCACGTCGCTCAGCCATTCCAGCCCGGAAGTACCCTTGTAATCCGCAGGTGTCATGGGGATCGTTTTCCACAGTTCCCTCCACATCAGTTCATAGTCGGAAAGCATCCGGTTCCACATGAACCTTGCCGCTCCGATGTTCTGTTTAAGATAAGATTCCTGTTCCTCTGTCGGATATCCCCGGAAACGGTATGCGATAAACATGGTATCTGCGTCTGCCATACGTCTGGAAGAAGATTTCTTCCTTGTCTTCTCCTTCTGTGGTGGCACATAGTTACCGTCTATCACATCATACAGGCTGCATGATGGCACAAAGGAATCCGCAAGATACTGTAGTCTGCTGTTTGTCTCACATGTCTGGATAAAATCAGTGATCTTTACTTTACGTCTTGCCATACATAATCCCTCCTGTATTATTTTTGGTCTGAAATCTGATCCATATATTTCAGACATCACTAATATGATGAATTTTAAAAAAAATGAGAATTCCGTTCACCGCCTATAAAGGCGGGAGAACCCTTCTCTAAAACTTGTTGGAATCATAATGTCAGATTTTTCGCAGATGTAACAGCGTGTCATAAGTCACACCTCCTTCTGTGTAAGCTCGAATCCGTTATTGCAGAATCCGTACCCATTGGAAAGCCAGTCAGAGATGTCATCCAGCATTTCAATTTTTTCAGCCTTACCAAAAATCCCATTTTCATCCTTGTAATTTTCTTTTGAAAACTTAGCCGGAAGGATCACTTCCTGTGGAAGGGAATCAAAAGATTCCTGGTCTCCATCTGTATCCCACTTAATATTTTTTACGACATATCTTACTACAGGATTTCTCTTTATGGATTTCATGTTCGCAAACAGCACTGCGGTAAAATCAGCATGGTAAGATGAAAAAGATGCATACGCATTCAGCCAGCCTGAACAGTAAGAATCAACTTCCTCTTTCGACTCGGTCCCATTGTCATAGGAATCCGGGTCATTCTCTCTGCTTTCTCTTACCAGTTGAAGCAATAATATTCTAACTTCAGCTTCTGATCCAAAAAAGCGGCGTAATTCTGCTCCATCAGCTTCAGAACAGCATTCTGCAATGATCCAATCTGTTTTATTTGTTTTGTTTTTCATGGTCTTCTTCTCCTTTGTTTTCATCATTGATAGGTTAAAATTTTTTTATCTCCTCGTTTTATTTTCAAATTAAAAATGACAATTTTTTCTGCATAATAAAAACTGCCATCGTCGGATGGCAGCATACAATACAACTATATATCCAGTACAAGTCCATGATTTCTCATATCCGCATAGTCATCAAAGCCATATTGTTGAGCTTCGATGTCTAAGTAATCCGTTTTGGGAATATCTCCCATGTTTGTACTGATCAATTCTTCCTTAATTTCAACGGAGTTATCTGCGTCCAGACAGTATTTAGAGTAATATCTGAATAATTCCTCGTCGGGCATCTGTTCCGAAACCTGATCCAGCAGGTTTTCAATGGAATCTTTATCGAGGTTTTCGGTGTCCGTATCAAGGTAATCTTCCAGGGCTTTTCTCCCATGCATGAACAATTTCCTTTTCAGAGTCTCCCACTTCTCTTCCGTAAAATTCAAGTCGTTTGCAGAAAATAATTGTTCGTTAAAATCTACCTCAGTGCTTTCCGTTTCCGATTCTCTTTCAATGCCGAACTGACGAAGAAAACTATTAGGGATCAATAAGAGATCTCCCCAGTTGAAGTTGTAGCAGTTGTTTTCATATTCCCGGAAACCATATCCGGAATTAATATAACTCGCTACTGCACCTTTGATCGTATCAATAAGGTTGATTTTTTCCTTGTAAATATTAAATACGAGACTATGGATACGTACCTCTATTCCATCTCTGTCTATAGCTGTAATGATTTCTTTTCTCATGGACATATTCTCCTCTGTGTTTGAAATTATTTTAAAATTGCCACGCAATGTCTGTATAAGGCATCCATTGTATTAAATTTTTCAGTCCTGTTTTCAAAAAAGGTTGCAGTTATATTCCTTTGAGTGGGCAATGAAATATTGGTATCCTCTATCTCATCTGTAAAATCAAAAATATGATCGTACTCTTTTTTGATAACTTTGTTTTCGCTTGTATAAGTTATAATCAGATCTTTCATTTTTCCCCTTTAGAATATAATCATAATCTGCGGATCATTATCAGATTCATCGCCTTCATCCTCGTCAATAGCTGCAATTTCATACTCTCTGTCATTATCATCGTCATAAATGATAACCTCAGAATTTTCTTCATACGTACTAAGCTGTTCTATTAAGTCCTTAATCCTCATATTCTTCTCCTTTGTTTTATAGTATTCCAAAGTTTCTGTACTCATTGATCCGTTCCAGTTCCTGACGAAGAAAGCGTCTGGTGTTCAGATCAATATCGTCTGCGTCATCCACCCACTCTCCGTCTCTGGCAGTGTGAATCCGGACCATGTTAAAAATATCTTTGTCCGCGGATGGAGAATACTCCCCATCCTTATAGATATGCAGGACAAGATCACAATTCTGTCCAAATTCATATACTTCCAGTTTTTCATCTGCAAGCAGGTCCCGACAGTAATCAATGATCATTTCAATTGAAGGTCTCTGCAACTGATATACCATTTCTTATACCTCCATATGTTCAATCACCATATCGTAATTGATATGCGGATGGTTCTTAAAGAAAATAAACATTGCTTCCTCCAGACTAACTGCGTCAATGAAACAGTAATACCTGCATCTTCCGTACTCAAAGGTGACCTCATATCTTCCGATCTCTTCTACCGGCGTACCATCATCATCACGGCTCAGGTCTATACACTGATCTCCATTGTTGTCAAAATATGCTGACAGTTCTTCCGGTTCTTCAATGCAGTCTTCATTAAAAAATTCTCCGTTTTAAAGGAAATAATAGCCATTGGATTCGCATATTTCCTCCATGTCCTCATCAGAAATCTCATAGAGTTCTGCGTATCCCTGCTTCTCATACTCCATACATAGCTGTGAAAAAACCTGCTTTACAAGTCTTTCGGCTTTTTCCAGAACAGAAACCCGGATATCACGTATCCCCATGTTTTCAAGTTCATATCGGAAGTCTTCTGCAAGATCGATGCTGTCTGCCATACAATAAGAGTACCGACGGTTTACCGGAATCTTAACTTCATTCTTATATTCACTCATATAGAATCTTAAAGTACGGATTTCTTTCTCTGTAAGATATCCATCGATCCAGTTGTAAGCAGGGGCATTTTGAGGAAGGGAAAAAATATCTTCCATATTCACGGAACCGTAAATATTCACCCCATCTCCCTGACAGTATGATAATGACCACTGCACTTTTAAGTCGCTGTTTGGAAAGATACACGAAAGATCACTCTCGTAGCTATCTGTTAATTCCCATGACAGTGTTTCATCGTTTAAATACCATTCCTTTGCTTTTTCCTTTGCCTCCCCGTTAAGTTCCGGGAAAGTAAAAACCTTGATTTCCTTAATGTATTTGTCCATAGTTTTTCCTCCGTTTTGATAGTTATATTGTTTTACTCCTTTCGTTTTATTTGCATTGAAAAAATGGAGAATAATAAAGGATAATAAAAAACCGCCATCGTAATGACAGCGGTTTATCCAAAAATCAATCTAACAGTTTGTCCAGTTCCTCTACGGTCTCCGCGGAGGCAACCACAGTACAGGAAATGATCCGGTTACGGTTTGCTCCTAATTCTTTCTCTAATGAACGAAACAGCTCTTCCGCTTCCTTTGTTCCTGCCCTGGTAAGAATATTCTGATATACATGTATCTGTGTTTCATCTTCGATCCCATTATTATTAATGAAATCGATGTCTATGGCAGAGCATCTGTGGATCGCAGAAACCTCCGTCTGAAGTCTTTTGGTAAGGCATTCATGAAGGCTTATGCATTCCTGCTTTGTCTGCTCCTCCGGAATTTCCTCAAGAAGATTATTGAGATTGTCCCAGTAAGAAAGATTGCAGTCATATCTTCCGTTCGCATAAGCCCCGGATACTTTTTCTGCTCTCTTCTTAGACATTTTCTTGTCCATGCCTCTGATATCCTCATATACATGATCAGCCCAAATTTTCCGATAAAAGGAGTCTTTAATATCAGATGGAAGTGTATCGAGAAATCCCTCCATGGTATGATCAAGAGAGTTTCTTTCCGAATTAACCATTTTGGCAAAACTGTTCAGGATTTTCAAATCCTTGACAGGATACCTGTCTAATAAACAGGAGATACTTCCGATCAAAACAGATGTCTCTTTGATCAGTTTGTATCTGAACGCAGCTTCTTTGGCGGCTTCTTTTTTGCCGTAGATTTCAAGACCGTATACAGAATCACATTCTCTTGGGTCCTGCCAGATCTGCCTTGTTTCTTCATTAAATCCAAAGCATGCTTTTTGTCCTTCAGTACTCACTTTAAGATAATTTTTTCCCATTTCAGAAATAATCCCTTCTGTGATGGAATATTTCTTACGGAGAGCATACTTTCCTATATAGAGATCGTATCCGGTGTACAGAAGATATACGGTCATCCCTTCTTTAAAGTTATCTTTGTAAAAATCAGCCATGTGTTTTTCCTCCTTAGTTTTCATACATATTTTAAGCTAGTCATCAGACCAGCTTATGCTCTTTCTCAAATTCTACAAGCTGGATCACTGCATCATCAAACGCTTTATCCGTTCTTTCGTTTTTACTGATACTATTCATGGCACCTACTTCTTTAGTAGTTTTTAGAAGTTCCATCCAGTGATGATACTCTTCCAAAGTTAATCCATAATGTGCTGCCTCACAGGTCATTGCCTGAATTGCTGAATCGTATATTTTCCTGCACTTCTCACACTGATACATCATGATCGTTTTCATTTGTTTTCCTCCTTAATTTATGACTGGAACGTTGCCTTTATTATGGAATGCTGATAAAGCCTTTTTTACTGTTTCTTTGATCAGTTTCCCAATTGCCAGAGTACAGCCGTTTCCACATTGCTGCTGGCGGCTGTCTAAAGAGCCATGGAACTGAAATTCCTTATTGAATCCCATCAGTGCGGAAGCCTCCGCTACGGTAAGGGTCCGGTTTTCAGTCGGATGGATCAATGGCAGTTTTCTCCAATTGACAATGGTTGGGGATGGGCTGTTCAGGTCCAGGCGATAATACCGGTCGGAATGCATGTTGGGATTATCCCTTAGTTCCGGGATATCTTTAAAATTGTGTCCCGGGCGGACATAAGACATGTTTTTCACCGTTTCCGGACGGCTGACTGTCTGATCGGTATAGTTGAACCATTCCGGGTTCACTTTTTCAAGTGCTTCCCGTACAGTACGGATGGGATGGATGACCTTATCCGGCAGACGGATCAATCCGATCCGGGATCCGATCAGGATCGCTCGTTTCCTTAATGTGTATCCTCCAACATCTGTATCCCTGACTATGGCCGAAGTGATCTCATAGGTATTCCCCAGCCCATTCATTACCCTGTCCATGTACCTACCATGTTCACAGGTGATAAACTGGGGGACGTTTTCGATCACAAATACTTCCGGTCTGTTCTCCTTTGTGATACGGATATACTCATTGACCAGATCCACATCCTGGTGGACTCCTGCCATCTTCCTTCTGTTGCTGGCAGAAAACGGTTTACAGGACGGTCCTCCTATAATAAGGTTATAAGGATCATCATTTCCATGTATTGTTCTTACATCTCCATGAAAGATATGGCCTCCTATATTGTGTCGGTATGATTCACAGGCACCCTTGTCATAATCACAGGCAAACCGGATCTCAAAGGCCGGGTCTTTATAAAAAGCCCAGTCTAGCATACCTGCCCCGGAAAACAAGGACATAACAGAATATACCTGTTTCAGATCATTTTCCAACTGTGTGTCTTCATTTATGGATGCCAGATATTCATCAAAGGTGATCTGTCCTTCCATACCTGCAGCTATCGAAAGAGTTGCTTTGGAAATGCAGAATTCCTTCATCACTTCCTCAAGGGAAATGATCCTGTTACTGATCTCCCTGACACACCGGACAACGATCCTGTCCTCTTTTACTTCCATCTCCAGGTAATCACTTGTGGATACGGCTCTGCGAACATCTTTCTGCCGGATGTCAAACAGTGCTTTTTCTTTTACCCCACATTTCTTCCTCGACACTGTCATGCCTTCCTCAGATGGTCTGATAATGATACAGTTCCTTCTTACCTCATAGACATAATGGCTTCCCGGATAATATTGTTCATCCGGGGTGATGGAGAAGGTAAGTCCTCGTTTTGATGTTTTATATTTTCTCATTTGTTCTCTCCTTAAAGATTTCTCCCTGCTTCAATGATGATGCAGTTATCAGTCACTGTCAGATACAGAACCTGCATATCAAGGACCGCGTCAAGGGGTTTCCGATTGCCATCTCTGACTGCATCATAGATACATTTCGCACCTTTGTCATAATGGGTATCTTCCGCTATGCAGTCATATATCCTGTAATTACAGTCGCAGTCAAAATAGTCATTGTAAACGAGATCTCCTACCAGCATGATAAATTCCTCCTTTGTTTTCTTGATCTTTGCATGTTTTTTTCTCCTCTCGTTTTGGTTTACAAAAAGAAAATGAAAAAAGAACCCGGTTCTTAAAAATGGGTGCGGATTTTTATCCATTTTTATTTTGGAGATTTTTTTTCAATTTATCTTTATCTTTAAAAACGAAGGGAGAAAAAGTGATGTATAGAATAAGAGAAGATTTTGGGAAGAAAACAGCGGAAGAAATTCGTGAAGGAAGTGTCGTGAAACGTGCAGAGGACGACTCTCTGTATAAGTTCATTGGTGTAGCCAAGAACACATCTTCCTGTGAATATGAAGCAGTCTTGATGGCTCTTAGCGGTGATTACGGTCTATATACCGTTCCTGTTAAGGATTTTCTTAAGGCTGCGGACTTTGGTTCCCATCAGAGTTACGCATATGAGACATGCGGAAACGTTGACGGAAACTGGAGTGTCGTCTACTGATCTTTCCATCACCCGCTAAAAAGAGCCGGGTTGTGTCCAAACGAGAAGCCTTTCGGGGCTTCTTTTTTATGCACGAAAAAAGGAGCCTCAACTGGCTCCTAAAAAAGTTACCACTCCTCTCTCATTCCATGAGTCCTGAAAGACCAGATCTGCATACCGGTTACTTTGAAATCAAGGACATCTGAAAACAATACCAGGATTGCGTTCTGGTAAATCCTTGCAGGAACCGGGTTCTCTTCGTTTCCAAAATACTCGAAGAACGATTCCATTGCATCAGTATCCAGCCAAATGGCAACATCCAATTCTTCCGGGATTTCGGAAGTATAGATTTCTTTCTTTTTTCAGCCAGGCCAAGGTCTCTTTGATCTGTTCTTCATCGTCTTTGTTTAAATGATATTTCTTTTCCGGACGATTTTTCGCGTGGATTACCATGCTGCATTCCTTCTCCAGCCATTGGAATCCTTTTTCTGTCAGATAATAGGTAACTGACTGTTTTCCACGGTCTGATTCTGCCAGTCCTTCAGATTCCATTTTGTCAAAACATTCATCCCCCAGTCTGCTTGAAACAGAATAATTTCGGTAGGAAATGAAATGCTTTTCTCCATACTTATAAAAGGGCTGTTTGTTATCCATACCGATTGCATGGCAGGCTCTTCTCACCATTTCATTATTCATTTCCATCCTCGTTATCCTTTTCTTCATCAAGAATTTCCGATACGTCCCCTGATACCAGAAGATATAATTCTTCCTCAAATACACTTACGGGTTCATATCCGATATCCATCAGTAACGGACTTTCTGTCAGTTTTTCCGAGATCAGATCAAGGAATCCATCAAGGTCATTCTCGATCAAATCAGAGAGTTCTACTTTGACAATTCCGCGGATGTAATTATTGTCGTCCTTATATCTGCAGACTGCCTCTTTCGTTAATGGCCCAACTGGATAACTTACTCCTTTGTAGCAATAGAGCTGTTCCGAAAATGTTTCTTTGAATTCTGAAATCAGTTTTTTCAATCCATATTCTAATTCAGCATCATTTGCTCTTATTGGAATGCTTTCTGTTTTGGTTATCTCTTCCCCGGTGGACCGTATTCCTATACAGGATATAACATATTTCCATTCACTGTTATCCTCTGTCACAGACAGTCTCAGTATTCCTCCTGGGATTCCGGCTCGATATGTACAATAATATTCCTTATTGAATGTAACCGGCATCTCTCCTGTTCCGTCCCATCTTTCATAGTTCGCTCTTAAAAGAAAGTTGTATCCAACTTTATGCAAATAGGAATCGGATGTTCCTGCATCATCCCAGAGTGCATCATGTTCCTTCTCAAATTGAAACAGATTCTCTAATGAACAATGCTCCTTCTTTAAGGCGTATTCTTCCATTTTTAATAAGAAGAACTCCTCTTCCTTATCGGTCAGCGGCCAGTCAATTACTTTTGATGTTTCTTCGCTGTCAATTTCATACACCGCCGTTACTCTTCCATTAGAATGCCAGTAAGTGTAAAAATTGATCCAGGTTTCATCATCAGAACCTGTATCTGTTCCAAAATAACGGTCGACATTAATCCATAGTTCCCAGTCTGCTTCTATGATTTCTTTTTCCAGATCCACACACAGTTCGTCTGTATATTTGATATTCTCGCTTATAATGTCAATCTGACGTTTTCCTCCAAGGAAGAATTTTGCAAAATCTGCTTCGCCGTATCTTGTCCAGTCTTCCTCTCCTGACCGTACCCAGATAGTTGGGTAGAGAGCTCGGTTAAGATTAATAGAATAATCAGATTTACGTAACAGGGACTTGTATGTTGTCCACAGCTCTTTTGCGGAGTCATAGAATAATTCCTTATCCAGATTTCCTTTCTCTGCACCTGTTTTCTTGTAAAGTCTTAATTTGAATTCGTTGTTCATTTTTTCTTCCTCCGTATTTTAGATTTTCTTTTTATTGATGTTTTAATTTACTTTTCCATTCTGCTGCGGATGGATTTGAGAAGGCTCTCTTTCGCTTTCTTAGTTCAAGATACAGTAGTTATTTCTTCTCATGGATTTTATAGTAGGTTACGTGATATTTTTTTTATTCTCCTTTCTTTTTTATTATGTTTAGAAAATGTAAAATGGGGTATAATTATGAAAACTGATATTTTAAAGAAATGTAGTTAGATAATTAAAGCATCATTATTTCAAGCGGAACCGGGTTCTGATTACTGTCCTGATTCCTTTTAATAAACCATGGTTTTTCATCCTTGTGGCATATGTGGTTATCATATTTCGAGTTTCTGAAAAAATTGCTACAATCGGAACCCGGTTCCGATTGTAGTATTTTGTCTTGCTCTAACCTGAATATATGTTTTGGTACAATCGTAACTGGGTTCTCATTTAATAGGATCTGTGTTTTCTTAAGAAATATTTCTTTAACGTTCTATTTAGAAATCAGAACCCGGTTCCGATTTAAAATAATCATACGCTATTACTCTTTTTCTCTTATACAATTCTCTATATCTTTTTCAAAAAATCAATATTTACACAATTGGAACCGGGTTCTGATTGCAGTATTCTGCCTTGCTCTGGCCTGAATGTATGTTCTGATGTGATCGGAACCGGGTTCCGATTTATCAAAATATCATAACATCAATTTAATAATTCAAATTAAGTCGAATAAACCGTCATGATATACTTGATTTATCGTAGGATCTCAAATTATTATCTTTCATTTTTTATATAGAAATAGAGTGAATATGTCAGAATCCGAAGACATAAAAGGAAATGAAAGTTCAAAATATTTTTTAGCAGATGCTTATGTCACCGCCATTTTTAATCGGAACCCGGTTCCGATTTAACATTTTTTTCGTGTGAAAACATGCCAAAATAAAAATTCATATAATAGAAATTGTCAATATTATTGAATTTTAAAATTGTATGTGTCATAATAACAAATGATCAAAAGGACACGGAAAGGAGAAAATTATGGCAAAAGTAATTGCTGTATACAATAGAAAAGGCGGTGTCGGCAAGACAACCAGCCTGTTGAACTTAGGAGCAGAGTTTGCTCTTTTAGGGAAAAAAGTCCTCCTTGTAGACGGGGACTCACAGATGAACCTTACTCAATATTTTTTCTCTGACGAACTTGATATAGAGATTGGGATTGACCCAAGTGAGTGTATTTTGAGCCAGGGCCGAACAAAACCAGGTGTAGAAAATCTATACACCGTCCTTGAAGATAAAATACCTATTTTTAATGCCATCCGAACAATCGAACGATCCACGAAAAGAAAGTTCGGGAACAGATTTAAAACCGTAAGCTGTAAATTTGATGTATTACTTGGCAGCCGGGAAATGGATTGCTACGAAATAAATGACATTGAGAGCGTGAAAAAACTGTTAAGCCCGGCTGAGGATGAATATGATTATATCTTTATCGATTTTCCTCCGCAGAACAGCCTTGTGACAATGATGTATCTGGTGGCATCTGATTATCTGATTGCCCCTCTCCACCTTGGAAAGGAATCCAGTCTCTTTGCATACAACGATATCATTGACTGTTGTGAAGAGGCAATTAATAGTTTTAATAATAAGAACCTGGTTCGTCTTGGTGCTTTTTATACCCAGACACAGCTCTACAAAGGATATCAGAAAGAAAAGTATACCGAAAGTATGACAGAAGAAATGCGACAGGCAATGCGTTTCTTTAAAACAACAATCAAATATGATTATGCAACAACAACAGCTGCGGAGGCATATAAAGAACCGGTCTGCATCAGTGCAGGACGAAGTGAAATTGCTAAAAATTATAAGGACCTTGCAAAAGAGATCTTACAGAGGATAAAGGAGGTTGAACAGCATGGCTAGATACGCAAAACAAAACCTGCGCAGAAGTTCCACAATGGCCATGGTTGCACAAAGGTCTGAAAAATATTCCTCAGACATCACGCAGGATATGAATACGGATGAACTTCCGGAATCCCAGAAAGTCAAGCTACGCTTCTTAAGGGATCAAGACCTGGTGGATGATCCTGACAATATCACTGTATACGGCAGTGAATACCAAATAGATAATCTGGCGGAAGTAATGAAAGAATACGGTTTCCAGGGTGTTATTCTTGCATATCCGATTGAAGGAGGAAAATACCGTATTGAATCCGGTCACAGAAGAAGACTTGCAGCAAGAAAAGCAGGAATAGAAACAATACCTGTTTTGGAAACCGTACCTCCCAAAACAGAGTATGAAAGAAAGAGACGTCTCTTTGGGGCGAACCTGTTAGAAAGGGATAAAAATCCCATCATTACGGCAAGGGTCGCAGATAATCTGTATTATACATTCAGAGATGAATATGAATATAAAAAAGAAAACGACCTGCTTGATAAAGATGAAGATGGAAATTTAATTGAATCTGGAGACATTATTAAGAAAGTCAGTGCGTTCATGGGTCTGGATGTAAGAACGATAACAAAATATCGTACTCTTCTTAAATTAATTCCAAAACTGCAGGAAATGGCCGCTTCCAAAGAATATTCCTGGACTGCACTCACAGATGCTGTAACTCTTTCTGATCAAAAGCAGGAAGAGCTTGTATGTGATATTCAGAATGAACCGGAATCGGTTACAAAAGCATGGATCATCAAAAAATGCAGGGAATTAAAGCAGGAAGAGATAAAAATAGACCAGGAAAATAACAAGGGCCAAGCAGTTACACAGGCAAACGCTCCAAAGTCTAAAGCAGCTGGTTATATCAAGCCAAAGGTTGCCACAAAAAAGATCAAAAAATACTCTTCTGAATTAACAGAGGTATTAAAAGATGAATATGTGATTCCAGAGAAGGATCTGGAACAAACGATCAACGAGCTGGAAGATCTGAGTAAGATCATTTCTGAAAAGATAGAAGTATTAATGAACCGCTTTGCAAATTAAATAGGAACCGGGTTCTGATCGAAAGAGATAATGCAGTGCATTATCTCTTTTTTTATTTTGTCTATAATAATTTCATTTTATGTTGCAAACAACAACGAAAGGAGAAAATTATGAACAGAAATGAAATTATTGCAAGACTTATGGAGAACGACAGTACGGTACTGTCGTTTCCAGACAGAGGACCATGGGGAGATCAAAAATACAGGGGGAACTGCTCTGGCTGGTATCAGGCATTCTTGATCTGGAAGTATAAGGTCAAAAAATTTGCAGAATTATTTGCCGGATCAGGGACAGGTTTTGATGTAGCCAAAGATATGAAAATTGATTATGTTGGAGCGGACTTAAATCCTACGCCGGTACGTCCCGGGATCTTATGCGTAAACGCAGTGACAGATGAAGTTCCGATACAGTTTACAGATGCCGACTTTTTATTTATGCATCCGCCATATGGAGCTGAGATCAGGATCCCCTATGCCGGTTCTATGTATCCGGACCCAAGTGGTGAATTATCAAAATGTGACCTGGGGCAGATGCCATGGGAAACATTTATGAAAACCCTAAACGGTATCGTTATGAAATATTTCGCCTCTTTACAGAGTGGGGCACGAATGGGAATCTTAATGGGGGATGTACGCAGAAACGGGTTGCATTCCATGTTAACAGACATCGTAAAACCAGGCGGACTGGAACAGGTGCTCATTAAAATGCAGCACAATACATGTTCTGGAGGTCGAAGTTATTCTTCCAAAAACTTTGTTCCGATCGTACATGAGTATATTCTCGTACTCAAAAAGCTTGCTCCTTATATCCTCGATTTTCAGATTCCACTCAAAAAGAAACTGGATATCAGGGACAGCAGATCCGCAACCTGGCGGGATGTTGTTTTTGCGGTACTCAAAAAGCTTGGAAGAGCATCATCCCTTTCAAATATCTACAGAGAAGTGGAAGGGTATGCGAAGGCTCTTTCCAATCCACACTGGAAGGATAAAGTCAGACAGGTACTCCAGATGTATCCGGATTTTGTATCCGAAAGCCGCGGTATCTGGAGTCTTGCTGCATGAACCGACAGATAAAAAAGTGAATTCGAATTCACTTTTTTATCGGAACCCGGTTCTGATTGTAACAATTTCATCAATTAAAAAAGATCCTCCGATTGATAAATTCGGAAGATCTTTTTTTATTCTATGGAAAAATCATTATTCTAATTTTTTTTTGATCTCAGTAATATAATCATTAAGGTTATCCTGCATCTCAATCAGGATGGATAAACAATCCTCAAGACGATTCGCCTTAATGATCGAATCATCTTCAAAAGCAGATTTCAGAAAATCATAGCTTTTTTCTATCCTTTTATATCCGTCTTTATGACGGAATTTAGTTTTTTCTTTAACTTCAGGATGATCTGGTTTTTCTTCCCTGTATACAGAATACACGTAATCCTTTTTTATACATTTCGCTTTATCGATCTCGTCTTTGATCCAATTACCCGAAACAGCAGATTGAATACTGCCCTGCATCGTAATCTTTCTGTATAGCATATTTTGCTGGAAATCATTAAGCTGACTTGCCTGGCTTAAAATCGCCCATGAATAATTTCCACTCTCTGCTAAGGACTGCATTTTCGGATTTAACTTAAAGACAGGAACTTCTGTTATATCTGCAAGCATAGCTGCGTCATATCTACGATGCCCGGATTCGATCCGGTATTTTTCTCCTTCGATCGGATATGCTACAAGATCTCCAAAGAAACCTATATTCTTCATTGATTCAGCAAGATTGCTTACATCTGTATCCAGATATGCCTCTTCATTTAAAGGATCTTTTTCCAGACAGGTAAGCGGTAATATTTTAATTTTAAAATCTTTGTATTCCTTGAACTACCCCAACCGACTGACGTCTGATGGGGATTCTGTGGGCCGAAGCCCACAAAATACTGATTCAGCCCAGCTTACAGTTATCCGATATGTTCCCCGAAACCCGAAGGAAAGGGCAGCATACCGGACGGGTGCTCCGGATATCCCGTCCATCCAGGTACCTGCCGCCCCATACAATTGGAACGTACAGAATCCCTGGTAAGATACCCGGAGAGGTTGACAGTTACAAAAACCATAAGAAATGGTTACAATCTATGTAAAAGAAACATTGTCTTAAGTTACAGGTGATCAGCAGTAACGGACCGTCCAGCCCTTCATCTCCCTTGCGATGGCACCCAGGGATTTTGGCTTTTTCAGCTTCCCGGTCTTTGTCCGTTCTTCTTTATGGGCATAGGGGATCTTACGGTAGAAGCTGTGGGTATATACACCGCTGAATTTCTTTGTGATCTCCCTCCAGGCGGCCATAAGACTGGGCATGTCCTTCCCTTGCAGCATCTTTTCGCGGATGGAAGGGGAAAGCCTTTCCGTCATCTCCTTATCCGGGAGAAGCAGTTCCAGAAGCCCCATGCCTTTCAGACCGATGGCATAGGAGGCTGCGGCGTGGATGGAGATACCCATCTTCCGCATGAACAGGAATTTCCCCATCTGGCTTGTATACGCAGGGTCGATCTTTATGAGGCCGAAGCTCCTTTCGTAAGCCTGGTTCTCCAGGCAGGAAGTCATCTTGCGGTAGGCAAAAACGGATGCATGGCGGTTGCCCTTTGCATTCCCGTAGCGCATGCCGCCCCTGGAGATGACCGTGTCGATATCCTCCATGATGAGCGGTTTCTTTCTGTCTGCACAGAACTTTCCGACTTTGGACATGACACGCCCGATCTCATCCGAGATCTGCCCGGAGGTCTTATTTTCCGGATCGAACTTCAGGATCTCGCCGGAAATATACCTTCCGTCCTTATCGATGTCCGTCAGTGCCACGTGGTCATAGTTCAGGTCGATGGATACACAGCCGTCCTCCAGGGACTCATTGCAATGGTGGTTCTCCAAGAGGAGGGTGACGGAAGGGATCAGGTACAGCCTGCCATCCGGGTCACGCTTTAACTGGATGCTGTAGCATACCGGTTTCCGGCTGACGGGTGCCGTAAAAAGGGCCTTCAGCCATTCTTCTCCCAGCTGTGCCGGGTGGAAACCGTAAAGGACTGCTTCCGTACCATCCATGCACCGGATGATCAGGGCGTCTTTGTCCCCCTTCAGGTATTTCTTTTCCTTCAGGTCTTTGACAGATGCCCTTCTCACCAGGAAGTTACAGTCCTTTGAGGTATGGCGTCCCGGAAGGCTGATGGAGGCATACCGTTTATCATTGAGTTCCTGTTTCCATTCCTCCCGGTCCACAGCGGGATTCCCTTCCTTATCTACGGCATCTTTCCGGGAATACAGTTTCTTTGTCCCGAACAGGATGCGTTTCGGAGGGAATCTCTTCAGGTCCTCCAGTTTCTTGCCGGCACGTTCCCGGGAGGAGATGAGCATCTTCAGGCGGTGCTTCAGGTCACGGATGTTCTGTTCGACCATCCGTTCAAAGGACCCCGTGTCCATTGTCTTTTTTCCGGAAAGATGTACCGTCCCATTGTCTATTGCAAGCTGGCAACCGGTATAAGGCGTCTTCCATTTTTTGGTGGTACGGTAAAGGTCCAGAGACTTTTTGACAGCCTGTTTCCTCTCAAGCTGTTCCTTTACGGAACTGATCTTTGTGTCACGTGCTTTCAGATCCTCCTCTTTGGAACGGATATATATCTTGTTCAGCTCGCTCTGGGATGCGAGTGCCCCGGAAGCAGCGGAGTAAATGGCACAGGCATAATAAGCATTGATCCCGAAGGTATCCGTGCACCATTGGGAATAAGTCATATCTGAAAAGACACCGGTATTATCGTATCTCAGGTCATACAGATGGTTATACATCTGGATCTTTATGTCATTAAACCTCCGGATCGTATCGACCAGGGAGTCTGCATTGTAGATCTTATCTTCGTCGAGATAATAACGCCTGTCTGCATTTACTGTCCTTATGATATCCATTTATATCCCCCGCTTTCCATAATCGGTCATATTAAAAACGCTTTTATTATATGTTAATATCATTATAACACAAACATGTGTTTGCAACAAGGCTTATCAGGAAAAATTTCAGGAGGGATATTATGTCAGAAAAGAAAACTGTTTATAGCAGGAGGGCACACTCTGTATGCTGTCTTACATACCATGCCGTTTTTGTAGTCAAATACAGGAGGAAGGTCATCAGTCCCGGGATCATGGATTTTTTAAGGTTCATGCGAAATATCTGATAGAGGAGCGTTTCAGGGGAAATCTGACAGAGTTCAACGGGGAGGCGGACCATGTCCATATCCTGTTTGAGCTGCCTCCATCCGCAGCACCCTCCATGGTCATATGCAGTCTGAAGACACAGCTTTCCAAGGAAGCAAGAAAGCGGTATCCAGAGCAGATCCGCGGGAAATTATGGAAAGACTCTTTCTGGAGTGACAGTTATTTTCCGGCAACGACTGGAGGGGCTGATATTGAAACCCTGGAAAAATATATCCAGACACAGGGGACCAAAAAACCACGCAGTCTGAAATCTGACCATCGGAAATGAGCAGGACAGTGAAATGGGAACGCATTCATCCCCACCCGACTAACGTCGGATGGGGTTTTCTGCTATATATCAGATAAAATTCAATTATAAATAAGAGTAAACTGTTAAAATAATGTCTGGATCGTATCAAATTATTATCAAAAAAAAGACTCATTTCAATCGGAACCGGGTTCCGATTGAGAAGAGTCTTTTTTTTATTCAGGAATATAACCATTTTCTACCATTTGCAGATAATTCTCGTATAATCGGTATTCCTCATCAGGAAGGATTTCCTTCATATACGCCCTGTCCTCAAATACTGTCTGACAGAATTTTCTGTAAGACAAATTCTTAGGATATTTTATGGAGTTATCATCCTGAATATAGGAACTGAAGCAAAGGTTCCGTATCATTTCGCTGTCATATTCGAATGGCTCATTGTACTCTGGTTCTTCCTTGTACATTTTTGTATACACAACAGCTCTAAGATGATTTTCCTTCTGCTCGATAAGAGCAAGTGGCATGATGTCACCATCAGCTCTGGTAAAATCAACGGAAATCCCAGGATAATCTGGGTCATTAATCTCTGAGGCCTCCAGAAAACCTCCGCGGACTGCCACCTTGCAGCATTCCTCCCTGATCAGCCAGTGATAGCATTCAGCTCCTGCATGAATAAACGCTGCTTTGTCTGAGAGTTCGGAAGCGGATACAGATTTCATTTTTGTGATCTCCTGAAAATCTTTTCTCATTTTTTCCTGAAGAAACGACAGACTAAGGCTTTCCTCTACGGAAATACCTCCAAATGAAGTAGATTTGATTAACTGATACATAATTTTCTCCTTTCATTTTTTTATTTGTAGGCGTTTGCGAAACGCCAAAAGCCGCATAAATACGGCATTTTTTTGTTGTTAAAATAAAATATCTCCTCAAGGTTTATGGTAAAATAGAATTGCCTAGAAACTAATTAACCAATCCACCTAAAGGAGATATACCTACATGATAACATATAAACAGCTCACTTTGGCAGAAATTTTTGAAGATTGTCAAAATAAATTCGACAACGACAAATATCAGTTCCTTTCGCTTCTTGATGAAGCCATTAACCTTGATGAAATTGTTCCTGTTTCTTTTATTTCTCATTTTTACGCCAGTACCGGAAGACCTCGCAAACATCAGCTTTATCCAATGCTTAAGGCACTTCTTATCCAGCGTATTTTCTCAATCCCGACGGACACACTCCTGATCGTATTTTTGAAATTTTCCCAGGAACTGCGTGATTTCTGCGGTTTTGATGTTGTTCCGGATGGTTCCAAATTTACACGTTTCAAACAGGATTTTTTATCGGACTTACAATCTATGTTCGATCATCTTGTTGATCTGACCGAACCGATCTGCCAAAGTCTTGATCCTGCCCTTGCTTCCATGACAATCTTTGATACCTCTGGCATTGAAGCATGGGTTACAGAAAATAACCCAAAATATGCCAACCGTATTATCAAGCAGCTAAAGGCCTTCAAAAAGTCCCATAACCTTGATGATTCCTATGATCCTTATAAAGCTGCTTATGGCTCTATGCCAACTCATGCGGCTTCCAAT
>OLRE01000924.1_pt1 | contig 31739 bp, 27 predicted proteins | sample 1672461 | NCBI WGS metagenome assembly OLRE01 (sample SAMEA3136688, study PRJEB25190) | human gut metagenome | biome: human gut; feature: human-associated habitat; material: faeces | place: Austria | collected 2013
CAAGAAGAGGACTTCTTAAGATGGTAGGACAGAGAAGAGGACTTCTTGCATACCTTAAGAAGACAGATATCGAGAGATATCGTGCACTGATCGAGAAGCTTGGACTGAGAAAATAATTCAGTTATGTTTAGAGACGTTCATTTTATGGACGTCTCTTTTTCTATAGTAGGAAATCGCATTTTCTAATATAAAAAAGCCAAAAAGCCCAAAAAGCCGACGCCATGTAATATGAATTTTTATATGGCACATTTTATATATGTATGTTATAATATTAAAGATTATGGACGGGGATAACACTCCGAGACCACTGAAAAGGGTATTTGCTTCGATGAAAAGTACATTTTTCAGTAGTTTCGGTGTTCCCCGGCCGATGAATAATACATGAGATACCAAAAGTGAGAGAATACGAGAGCGTGGGATTTTCATATGGTATCCCGTGAGTTCAAGAGTAATAGAGAAAAAGGAGAACACTATGTACAAAAAGTTTGAGATGGAACTGGCTGGAAGAACTCTTCGCGTAGATGTAGACAGAGTTGCAAAGCAGGCAAATGGTGCTGTTCTGATGCATTACGGTGATACGACTGTTCTGTGTACGGCAACTGCATCTGAAAAGCCGAGAGAAGGAATTGATTTCTTCCCATTAAGTGTAGAGTACAATGAGAGAATGTACGCTGTAGGAAAGATTCCGGGAGGATTTAATAAACGAGAGGGAAAGGCATCTGAGAATGCAGTTCTGACAGATCGTGTTATTGACCGTCCGATGCGTCCGCTGTTCCCGAAAGATTATCGTAACGATGTAACACTGGAGAATCTGGTATTATCTGTAGATCAGGACTGCTCACCGGAGCTTACAGCTATGCTTGGTGCTGCAATTGCAACAACTATTTCAGATATTCCGTTTGATGGTCCGATCTCTACAACACAGGTTGGACTTGTTGATGGCGAGTTTGTGATTAATCCGACTGCAGAGCAGAAAGCGGTATCAGATCTTGCCCTGACTGTTGCATCTACAAGAGAGAAAGTTATCATGATCGAGGCCGGTGCCAATGAAGTGCCGGAGCAGCAGATGATCGATGCAATCTTCAAGGCTCACGAAGTGAACCAGGAAGTGATCAAATTCATTGATACAATCGTAGCTGAGTGTGGAAAGCCAAAGCACTCATATGAGAGCTTTGCTGTACCGGAAGAGTTATTTGCAGCTATGAAAGAAGTGGTAACTCCAGAAGAGATGGAAGAAGCTGTATTTACGGATGACAAGCAGACTAGAGAAGAAAATATTCGTGTTGTTACAGAAAAGTTAGAAGAAGCATTTGCAGACAAGGAAGAGTGGCTTGCAATTCTTCCGGATGCTGTATATCAGTACCAGAAGAAGACTGTTCGTAAGATGATCTTAAAAGACCACAAGCGTCCAGATGGAAGACAGATCGATCAGATCAGACCACTGGCAGCAGAGGTAGACCTGATTCCTAGAGTTCATGGTTCTGCAATGTTTACTCGTGGACAGACACAAATCTGTGATATCTGTACACTGGCTCCGTTATCTGAGGCACAGAGATTAGACGGACTTGACGAGGCAGAGACAACAAAGAGATATATGCACCACTATAATTTCCCATCATACTCTGTAGGCGAGACAAGACCTTCCAGAGGACCGGGACGCCGTGAGATCGGACATGGAGCGCTGGCTGAGCGTGCACTTGTACCAGTACTTCCAAGTGAGGCAGATTTCCCATATGCGATCCGTACAGTATCTGAGACATTTGAGTCCAATGGATCCACATCACAGGCAAGTGTATGTGCATCTTCTATGGCTCTGATGGCAGCAGGTGTACCAATCAAATCTGCAGTAGCAGGAATCTCCTGTGGACTTGTAACAGGTGATACTGATGATGATTACCTTGTACTGACAGATATCCAGGGACTGGAAGACTTCTTCGGGGATATGGACTTCAAGGTAGCCGGAACACATGAAGGTATCACAGCTATCCAGATGGATATCAAGATTCACGGATTGACAAGAGCCATCATTGAAGAGGCAATTGCAAAGACAAGAAAAGCAAGACTTTACATCATGGATGAGGTTATGTCCAAAGCAATCAATGAGCCAAGAGCTGAGGTCGGAGAATACGCACCTAAGATTATCCAGATGCAGATCGATCCTCAGAAGATCGGTGATGTTGTCGGTCAGAGAGGAAAGACAATCAATGCAATCATTGAGCAGACAGGTGTGAAGATTGATATTACAGACGATGGTGCAGTATCTATCTGCGGAACAGACGCAACAGGAATGGAGCAGGCAAGAAAGCTCATTTATACAATCGTTACTGACTTTGAGGCCGGACAGGTTCTGGAAGGAAAAGTCATCAGCATCAAAGAGTTTGGAGCATTCGTTGAGTTTGCACCAGGTAAAGAAGGAATGGTACACATTTCTAAAATTTCAAAAGAAAGAGTGAATCATGTAGAAGATGTCCTGACACTTGGCGATACAGTGAAAGTTGTATGCCTTGGAAAAGATAAGATGGGAAGATTCTCATTCAGCATGAAAGACGTAGCAGAATAAAAAAATTGTAAATTGGGGACGTAGTAAAGTGTTAAAATGCTACGTCCCCATCATGGATTAAGATGCAATATTTCCATTTACAGATGCAAGTACAGAATGGTTTTATTCTTATTAAGATGATATTTCATGTCGGGCAACAGTTAAGGGTACTCTGGAAGAAAGGGTATCCTTTCTTTGTTGCCAAGCATACGACAAAAAGGTCCGGTGGACCTTTTTTAGTGAAAAAACCAGTCATAAATCCTGTCCATTTACATATATTGAGAGTAAGAGGTGAGAAATCATGAAAGAAGAAGTTATTTTAACCATTTTGCCGCATCAGCTCAGGGAGGTTCTTAAGAGAGAGAATATTGATTTCCAGAGTATTCAGGAAATCAGGCTTCGGGTCGGAAAACCTTTGATTTTGCTGTACAGAGGAAATGAAGTGATTCCTGAGGCGGACGGCAGGCCGTATTACATCACAAAAGATGAAATACGGGAAATGTTAGATTACATCAGTGGATATTCACTGTACTCTTATGAACGTGAGATGAGTCAGGGATATATTACAATTGAAGGAGGGCATAGAGTGGGACTGTCAGGACAGGCTATAATGGAAAACGGAAGGGTGAAAAATTTAAAATACATTTCATCGATCAATGTGAGAATGTCACATGAAATACTTGGATGTGCAGATGGACTATTGCCTTATATTACTTTCCACAGGCGATTATATCATACACTTCTTGTCTCGCCTCCAGGTTGTGGAAAGACGACACTACTTCGGGATCTGATACGACAAATTTCAGAAGGCAATGAGTTTATTAAGGGAATGTCTGTCGGTGTTGTCGATGAACGTTCAGAGATTGCCGGCTGTTACAGAGGTGTGGCACAGAATCATCTGGGAATCCGTACAGATGTACTGGATGGGTGTCCAAAGGCTGAGGGAATGATCATGCTGATTCGTTCGATGCGTCCCGAAGTCATTGCAGTTGATGAAATTGGAGGGAGTGAAGATGTACATGCTATTGAATATGCAATGCATTGCGGCTGCCGTATGCTTGCAACAGCTCACGCTGATTCTATGGAGGAACTACAAAAGAAACCAGTATTTAATCGGCTGATACGGGAAAAAAGATTTGAACGTTATGTATTACTTGGAAATGAGCCACAGATAGGAACGATTCAGGAAATTTATGATGAGAGAGGTTCGCTTCTGTATCAGGATCAGGAGGAAAAAACTGCTATATGTTAAAGTTTCTTGGAAGTCTTTTTATAGTAAGTTCTATGACCGGGATTGGAATCTGGAAAGCAGAAGAAGTGAAACACTCCTATCAGGCGTTAGGAAAAATATATCATTTGATTGGAATGATGAAAAATGAATTAAGTTATGCGGGCTCGGAATTTGGAGAAATGTTCGAATGTCTTTCGAAAAAAGTAGATGCACCATATCGAAATTGGCTGCTTGGAATGAAAATACAGATGGAAAGAAGAGATGGAAAGACATTTTCTGAAATATGGGAGGATAATGTCAATGGTTTTTTGAAGGAAAGCGGACTTGGTATGGAAGCTTTAAACCATTTAAAAATGCTGGGCAGAAATCTTGGAGGAGCCGATCGGCAGATGCAGATCTGGTCCATGGAACGTTATTTGAAACAAATAGAATTACAGATGGACGAGATGAGAAAAGATATTCAAATGCGAATGAAAGTGCGAATCTGTCTAGGAGCAAGTGCAGGCATATTGATTACCATATTCTTGATATAACAAAGGAATATTTAGTTGTAAATGAAAAACCATGAGCTGCGAATGTGAATCAGGAGGTAACTATGAGTGTCAATTTAATCTTCAAAATTGCAGCAGTTGGAATTCTTGTGTCTGTTATAAGCCAGGTGCTCAAACACAGTGGGAGAGAGGAACAGGCATTTCTGACAAGCCTTGCAGGCCTGATTCTTGTATTATTTTGGATTGTACCTTACATATATGAACTTTTTGAATCGATCCAAAGATTGTTTACACTGTAAAAGAGCAGTGAGCGCGAAAAGGAAAGGCGGCATCTTACATGAGTATTTTGAAAGTAGGGGTTCTCGCAGTTGCCGGAGTTCTTCTGGCAGTTCAGTTTAAAAATGGGAAAACAGAATATAGCACTTATATAAGTGTTGTATTGGGAATTTTAATTTTTGGCGGAATTTTGGGATATCTGGAAATATTGATCCATGCATTTGATAAGTTGGAAGAGGATTTGGATTTAGATTATGCATATGTCGCAATTTTATTGAAAATGCTTGGAATTACTTATGTGTCGGAACTTGTGTCTGCAATCTGTAAAGATGCAGGATATCAGTCAGTTGCACTTCAGATTGAAATATTTGCAAGGCTTGGGATCATGGTTTTGTGTATTCCGATTCTTATGACACTTCTGGAGGTTGTACGAGGGTTTCTGGGGTAGAGCGTATGTTGATAAGAAAAATATCGGACGTGGAAAAATTCACGAAAAATTCCCGGAGATTTATGTGTCGGAGATTTATGGGATTAGGGATGCTTTTTTTGTGCTTCTGTATGGAGTTACTTATTGGGAGAAATGTTTATGCATCACAGCTGCAATCAGGTATAAACGATGAAACTGCACTGACTTCAAGTGTTGTCTGGCAGTTTGCAGATCAGTACGACTACGGCGAAATTGATGAGACATTAAAAGAACTTTTTCCCAAGGAAAGGCTGGATTTTAAAGAAATACTTATAGGAGTTCTGTCCGGTGATATTACATTTTCAGCTCAATTATTGAAGCAGCTTGTTAAAGAACAGTTTTCCTATGCATTTGCGAGCAGCAGGCAGAACCTGATACATATTCTCATGCTGGCGATTATGACGGCAGTATTTACGAATTTTGCCCGGGCATTTGGAAATGGTCAGGCAGCAGACACGGGCTTTTACGTGATGTATCTTATGATTGTGGCACTTTGTCTGAATTCCTGCCAGATCATCATGGACTGGGTGGAGGCAGGAATCAGCAATCTGATACAGTTCATGACAGTATTTGGTCCTATTTATTTTCCAGCGGTGGCAGTCGCAAAAGGGAGTGTGACTGCAATTTCTTTTTACAGCCTGACGCTTTTTCTTGTATATCTGGTAGAGATGTTTCTGAAGTATGTGGTGCTCCCGGCAATTCATATTTATATTTTAGTAAGTATGCTGAATTATTTGACGAAGGAATCGTATCTGAGCAAACTGGCAGAGTTGATAAAGACTGTACTTGTGTGGATTATGAAGACAATTCTGGCGGGTGTAGTGGGGCTGAATCTGGTGCAGAGCCTTTTAAGTCCTGCTATGGATACAGTCAAGAGAAGTGCGTTGACGAGGGGCACTGAGGCAATACCTGGGATCGGAGATGCGATTGGCGGTGTGACAGAGGTGATTTTTGCTTCGGCAGTGCTTGTGAAAAATGGAATAGGTGTAGTGGGAGCGATTATCTGTTTTGCTCTTTGCCTGATGCCGATTGTACAGATAGGGGCAATCGCACTTCTTTATAAACTGGCGGCAGCTCTGATGCAGCCGGTATCAGATGTCCGGATTATTGGATGTATGGAAACTGTAGGAGAAGGTATGAGGCTTTTGATCCGGGCAGTGTTTACAGTAGGAATGTTGTTCCTTATTACAATTATACTGGTGGCGGCATCTACTGGGACAACATAAAAGCTTTACAGCAAAATGAAACTGTGAAAAGACATAAGACAGAAACAGGAAGGAGAAACAAGTGGTTCAGGAATGTTATGACTGGGTGTGGAAACTGGCTGGATATCTGATTTTTATGACGGCAGTATTACAGCTTGTCCCAGGAGAGAAAGACCGCAAGTACATTCATTTTTTTATAGGACTGGTGCTGATCATTCTGATAGCATCGCCTGTGATAAAATTCTTTACTTCAGATGATCTATTTGTTCAGTTTCAGGATCAGTATGATGCAATGGAGACACAGGTAGAGGAGATGTTAAAGAATACCTCCGGATTGGAATCTGTGATGAAATCTCAGGATAATAGAAACGCAGAAGATGAGCTAAGTGAAAACGTGGAAGGGGGAGAGCCCGGTGAAATCCAGGTGGAGGAGATCCGAATCGGACACGGCAGTGAAAATCCGTAAGGTGTTTGAACATTTAAAGCATGGAAAGGTAAAAAAAGACCAGCTTCTTATCGTGTTTTTGGTGGGAATTCTTTTACTCGTGATTTCAATTCCTGCCGGAACTAAGAAAGACAGCAATACTGGAACTAAGAAAACACTGGCCAATTCGTCAAAAAGCAGTGTCGGAACGACAAAGCAGAGTGAGTATACAGCTTATATGGAAGAACGACTGGAACGGATTCTCTCCCAGATTGACGGGGCGGGACAGGTGCAGGTGATGATTACCTGGAAGTCTGATGGTGAAAAGGTGGTTGAAAAGGACAGAAAGTCCAATGAGGAAAATGTGTCCGAGCAGGACAGTCAGGGAGGCAGCAGGACAACGAGCAGCCATGACACGCAGGAGACGACAGTCTATAATAGTGGAAGCAGTACTTCCGGTGTACAGGAGCCTTATGTCAGCAAGGAGCTTTCCCCTCAAGCACAAGGTGTGATTGTGATTGCGCCGGGCGGAGACGATGCAGTAGTCGTAAAAAATATTACGGAAGCTGTGCAGGCATTATTTGAGATAGACACGCATAAGATTAGAATAATGAAAGGCGGGAGGGTGAAGTAAGTGAAACGAATCTTAAAAAAGAATCAATTGATCATTGCGGCTCTTGCGGTGATGATCGCAGCAGCAGGATATCTGAATTATTCCGGAAGATTATTACCGGGATCTCAGAATACGAAGGAGGCAGGCAGTGACCTTGCGAATAAAGAACTTCTGGATATTTCTGATGAAGACGTTGCCAGTGCTTCCGGGGATATCAAAAGCCAGGACGGCGATGAAGGCGAAGTAGATGGCAATCCAGGTGAAGCGGTCTTAACTTCAGGGGATGCTCAGGCAGTGGCTGCACAGGCGAAGGTCACAAGAGAACAGGTGCGTGCCAAGAACAAGGAGACGCTTCAGAGCATCATTGACAGTGACTCTTTAAGTGATGCCCAGAAGCAGGACGCTGTGGCGCAGATGGTAGCCATGACAGAGATTGCAGAAAAAGAAACGGCAGCAGAGACAATGCTGGCGTCAAAAGGCTTTCTTGATTCTGTAGTCAGTATTTCAGAGGACTCTGCAGACGTTGTTGTCAATGCATCAGAACTGACGGAAGCAAACCGGGCTCAGATTGAAGACATTGTAACAAGGAAAACAGGCGTGGCAGCGCAGAATATTGTAATCACTCCAGTATATGCAGAAGGGAAATAATCGATTTACGCAGACTTGTTACTTTGCGATAAGGCGGCTGTCTACAGCCGCCAAATTTTCGTTGAGGAAAATGTCTCCTTATGCTATAATGTATGTCGCTGATTGAAATATGAGATAAGTCCACATTTGTTCATAACTTTAATAAATGTAAAAAATATGATGCAGATATGAAGTGTGAAGATGGGACAGTTTAGATAGGAGAATTCAAATATATGTCAAAGATAAAGGACGATGTTAAGAAACAGATTGAGAAAAGACGAACATTTGCGATCATTTCCCATCCGGATGCCGGTAAGACGACTCTGACTGAGAAGTTTCTGCTATATGGAGGGGCAATCAATCAGGCGGGAAGTGTAAAGGGAAAAGCAACATCAAAACATGCAGTTTCTGACTGGATGGAAATTGAGAAAGAAAGAGGTATTTCAGTTACTTCTTCTGTATTGCAGTTCAATTATGGAGGATATTGTATCAACATTCTGGACACACCGGGGCATCAGGACTTCTCAGAGGATACATACCGTACTCTGATGGCAGCAGATTCTGCGGTCATGGTCATTGATGCATCCAAGGGTGTTGAGGCACAGACAAGAAAGCTGTTCAAAGTATGTACGATGCGCCATATTCCGATTTTTACATTTATCAATAAGATGGACCGTGAGGCGATGGATACATTTGAACTATTAGATGATATTGAAAATGAACTGGGAATCGCGACCTGTCCGGTCAACTGGCCAATCGGCTCCGGTAAGGAGTTCCGTGGTGTCTATGACCGTGCTACAAAGAGTGTGGAATTATTCTCAGATACAAGAAAGGGTACAACACAGGGGGAAGTGCAGATTGTGCCGATCGACGATCCTTCCCTGAATGGACTCATCAGTGAAGAGCAGAAAGCAAAGCTGGAGGAAGAGATTGAACTTCAGGATGGAGCCGGAGCAGAACTGGATCAGGAGATGGTAAGTAAAGGAGAACTTTCACCGGTATTCTTCGGATCTGCTCTGACGAACTTTGGAGTAGAGACATTCTTGAAGCATTTCCTTAAGATGACTACATCACCGCTTCCAAGAAAGTCTGATAAAGGTGAGATCGACCCGATGGAAGAAGGCGATTTTTCTGCATTTGTATTTAAGATTCAGGCAAATATGAATAAAGCACACCGTGACCGTATCGCATTTATGCGTATCTGTTCCGGAGAATTCGAGGCAGGTATGGATGTATTCCATATGCAGGGAGGCAAGAAAGTACGACTTTCCCAGCCACAGCAGATGATGGCCAGTGAGCGCCACATGGTGGATAAAGCTTACGGTGGAGATATTATCGGTGTCTTTGATCCGGGGATTTTCTCAATCGGAGATACATTGACAACCTCCTCTGACAAGTTCAGCTATGAAGGAATCCCGACTTTTGCACCGGAACATTTTGCAAGAGTGCGTCAGGTCGATACGATGAAACGTAAACAGTTCATCAAAGGAATTAATCAGATTGCGCAGGAAGGTGCGATTCAGATATTCCAGGAGTTTAATACAGGTATGGAAGAGATCGTTGTAGGAGTTGTAGGAGTTTTGCAGTTTGATGTTTTAAAATATCGTCTGGAGAATGAATATAACGTAGATATCAGACTGGAGAATCTGCCATATGAGTATATCCGCTGGATTGATAATCCGCAGGACTTCGATCTTGCAAAACTTTCAGGTACTTCTGATATGAAGAAAGTAAAGGATTTAAAAGACCGTCCGCTTCTTCTTTTTGTCAATGAGTGGAGTATCCGCATGACCCAGGAGCGTAACGATGGACTGGTTCTGACTGAATTTGCCCGATAAGGTTTGTAAATATTTACCGTGAGCCTTTGCAAATGTATGCGAATGTGGTAAAATGCTTAAAAAGGACGTATAGAAAAACCGAAAGGATTGGTAGATATGAGTAAAGAAGAAAAGAAAACTTATACAATAAAGTCAGATGAGAATCTGGGCGAAGTAAAGATTGCCGATGAAGTTGTAGCAATTATCGCAGGACTTGCAGCTATGGAAGTAGAAGGTGTTTCTTCTATGGCAGGGAATGCGACAAGAGAGCTGATCGCAAAGCTTGGAATGAAATCTTTATCCAAAGGTGTAAAAGTAGATGTCCTGGACGGCATCGTGACTGTGACACTGGCTCTTAATATGAGCTATGGATACAGTATTAAAGATATTACAGCAAAAGTGCAGGAGAAGGTAAAAGCTGCAATTGAAAATATGACAGGACTTGAGGTTGCGGACGTGAATATCCGTGTAGCCGGAGTTGATGTGCCGGAGGAAGCATAAGTGAAGAGAACAGAGATGAGGGAACACATTTTCAGAATGGTGTTCAGTTATGAATTTAACAGTGATCAGGAGATGCCGCAGCAGATGCAGCTTTATTTTGAACAGCTTGACCAGGAACCAAAAGAGGAAGACATGGCATATATCAGAGACAAGGCTCTGAACATCATCTTGAAATCTGAAGAGATTGATGAGATGCTCAATGAACATGTGACAGGCTGGAAGACAAGCCGCATGAACAAGGTGGATCTAAGTATCTTAAGACTTGCGGTCTACGAGATGAAATATGACGAGGACGTACCGGTAGGAGTTGCAATCAACGAAGCGGTAGAGCTCGCAAAAAAATACAGTGGTGATGAAGGCCCGGCATTTATCAATGGTGTGCTGGCCCGGCTGTCATAAATAACAGACTGATATACGCCTGACGGGGGATTGAGTAGAACATTACATGTTGCCCCGCGGGCGAATCTTGAATATAGAGGTGTGTAATGACACGGAATGTATATACGGTAGGCCAGGTGAATGCTTACATCAAGAACATGTTTACACAGGATTACATGTTGAACCGTATCTATGTGAAGGGCGAGGTATCTAATTGTAAATACCATACTTCAGGACATATATATTTTTCACTGAAAGATGAGTCTGGAACGATTGCCTGCGTAATGTTTGCCGGGCAGCGCGGCGGGCTCTCTTTTCGTATGTGTGAGGGACAGCAGATCGTAGTGTTCGGACAGGTCAATGTCTATGAAAGAGGAGGTTCTTATCAGTTATATGCAAGGGAGATCCGTTTGGATGGAGAAGGTGTTCTTTATGAGCGTTTTCAGGCTCTTAAGCGTGAGTTGGAAGAGATGGGAATGTTTGCTTCGGAATATAAGATGCCGATTCCTGCATATGCACGAAGAATCGGTATTGTGACAGCACCGACCGGAGCTGCGATCCGGGATATTATGAACATTTCCAGACGAAGGAATCCTTTTGTACAACTTATTTTGTACCCGGCACTTGTGCAGGGAGAAGGCGCGAAAGAGAGCATTGTAAAAGGTATACGTATGTTGGATCAGGATGACATAGATGTGATCATTGTCGGACGAGGCGGCGGATCCATTGAAGATTTGTGGGCGTTCAACGAAGAAGAAGTTGCAAGAGCAATTTTTTACTGCCGGACACCGGTGATTTCTGCGGTAGGGCATGAGACGGATACGACTATTGCAGATTATGTGGCAGATCTTCGAGCACCGACTCCTTCTGCAGCAGCAGAACTGGCAGTGTATGATTACTGGAAGACACAGGAACAGGTGGATGTAAGAAGAAGTCAGTTACAGGGCTATCTGCGAAGAAAAATGGAGGTATCTAGACTTCGAATCGAGAAGTATGAGACGAAGTTAAAGTATCTGCACCCTGAGCATAAGCTTCAAGAAGACAGGCAGAGACTGGCGGATACAGAAGAAAAGCTGCATATGCTGCTGCATCGCAAAGTAGAGCAGTACAGACACCGGTTTGCAGTTTATATGGAACAGATGAAAGGATTATCCCCACTTCAGAAACTGAATCAGGGATATGCATATATTGAAGATGTGGACAAAAAAGCAGTCCGAAGTATCGAACAGGTCAGATGTGGTGATCATCTGTCGGCATATGTGACAGATGGATCCATTCAGATGACAGTAGAGAGTGTAAAGGAGGAGCGCCATGGCTAAGGAAGAAAAAACACTGGATGAGATGTTTCAGGAACTGGATAAACTGATCCAGGCTATGGAGGAGCCGGAAGTATCTCTGGAAGATTCTTTTCAGATGTATCATCAAGGCATTGATATGTTAAAGGCATGCAATGACAAGATGGATAAAATCGAAAAGCAGATGCTTGTATTGGATAGTGAAGGAGAGACACATGAGTTTGAATCTTGATTTTAAAGTACAAAAAGAGCAGAAAGTCAGGGAGATTGAAGATTCTCTGCAGAATTACCTGCCAAAGCAAAAGGGATACCAGAAAATTATTATGGAAGCTATGGAATATAGTCTTCTGGCCGGAGGAAAGAGACTTCGTCCGATGTTGATGAAGGAGACTTATACTTTGTTCGGCGGTCATTCAAAAGTAATTGAGCCATTTATGGCAGCGATTGAGATGGTTCATACATATTCTCTTGTACATGATGACCTTCCGGCAATGGATAATGACGAATATCGAAGAGGGCGTAAGACGACGCATGTTGTATACGGAGAAGACATGGCGATTCTGGCGGGAGACGCTTTGTTGAATTATGCATTTGAGACAGCAGTCAAAGCATTTGTTCTGGAACCGGAAGATAGTCTGACAATCGGAAATGCAATCCGCGTACTTGGTGAGAAAGCCGGAATTTACGGAATGCTTGGAGGTCAGGTCATCGATGTAAAAGAGACCGGGCATGCTGTTTCAAAAGATGTGTTAGATACGATCTACGAATTGAAGACCGGAGCACTTATCGAAGCTGCTATGATGATTGGAGCAATTCTTGGTGGAGCAAGCAAGGAAGAGGTAAAGACGGTAGAGCGTATTGCAAGTCTTGTTGGACTGGCATTCCAGGTGCAAGATGATATTCTCGATGTGACAAGCACCCAGGAAGAACTTGGCAAACCGATACATAGTGATGAAAAGAATGAGAAGACTACTTATGTAACATTACTTGGCATTGACGATGCAAAGAAAGTGGTCGAAGAAAAATCCGAAGAGGCGATCAGCCTGCTTCGGACACTTCCGAATGAGAATCCATATCTGGAAGAATTGCTTATGGAGCTGATTCACAGGAAAAAATAGAGGGGGACCAGTATGCTGGAACGAATACAAAAGGAAAATGACATAAAAAAACTAAACAGTGAGGAATTGGAGTGCCTTGCAGGAGAGATCCGTGAATTCCTTGTAGAGAAGGTCAGTAAGACAGGAGGACATCTGGCTTCCAATCTTGGCGTTGTAGAGCTTACGATGGCATTGCATCTGATCTGTGATCTGCCAAAGGATAAGATTATCTGGGACGTTGGACACCAGTCCTATACACATAAATTACTGACCGGACGAAAAGAAGGATTTGAAGATTTAAGAAGTTACGGCGGTATGAGCGGATTCCCGAAGAGAAAAGAAAGTCAGTGTGATGCATTTGACACAGGACACAGCTCTACTTCGATTTCTGCAGGACTTGGTTATGTGAGAGCAAGAGATTTAAAACATGAAGATTATACCGTTATCTCTGTGATCGGCGATGGTTCTCTGACCGGAGGTATGGCATATGAGGCGCTGAACAATGCATCGAATTTGAAGACGAATTTTATTGTGGTACTCAATGACAATCATATGTCCATTTCAGAAAATGTAGGCGGAATGTCCAGATATCTGGCAAATCTCCGGACGGCAGATATCTATACCGGACTGAAAAAAGGTGTGACAAATGCTTTGCAGCAGGTGCCGGTCATGGGAGACCGTATGATTGACCATATCCGGAAGACGAAGAGCAGTATCAAGCAGCTTGTGGTACCGGGCATGTTCTTTGAGGATATGGGAATTACTTATCTGGGACCGATTCCGGGACACAACTTACCAATGCTCTGCAAAGCTCTTAAGGAAGCGAAGAAAGTGGAAGGCCCGGTACTTCTTCATGTTATGACAACAAAAGGAAAGGGCTATGAACCTGCAGAGACAGCACCGGATAAATTTCACGGGATTGGACCTTTTGACATAGAAAGCGGTAAGGTATTTGCAAAAAAAGAAGGAGATACTTATACAGATGTGTTTGGTAAAGTGCTTTGTGACGAGGCATCCAGAAATCCAGATATTGTGGCAATCACAGCTGCCATGGCAGATGGAACCGGACTTGCCAGATTTAAGAAGCATTATCCGAATCGTTTTTTTGATGTTGGAATTGCGGAAGAACACGGTGTAACATTTGCTGCGGGACTGGCAGCAGGAGGATTAAAGCCTGTATTTGCAGTTTACTCTTCATTTTTGCAGAGAGGATATGATCAGTTAATCCACGATGTGGCACTGCAGAATCTGCCGGTGGTATTCGGGGTAGATCGTGCGGGTCTTGTCGGAAGCGATGGAGAGACTCATCAGGGAATATTTGATCTGTCATTTTTATCCAATATTCCCAATATGACCGTTATGTCACCGAAGAATAAATGGGAATTAGCCGATATGTTACGGTTTGCGCTTCAGATGAATTCGCCAGTGGCAATCCGCTATCCGAGAGGAAAGGCTTACGACGGATATGAAGGATGCCGGGAAAGGATCAGTTACGGGAAGAGCGAATGGATCTTTGAAGGAAAAGAAATTGCAATTTTAAGCGTCGGTCATATGTTCGAGGAGGCTGTGAAGACAAGAGATAAACTGATCGAACAAGGATATGAGCCGACACTTATCAATATGCGTTTCATTAAACCGATCGATGAAGCAATGATCGAAAAAGTCTGTCAGACACACAAACTGCTTGCAGTGATTGAAGAAAATGTCCAGACTGGAGCATGCGGAGAGCGTGTATCAGAATATGTGATGCGAAAAATGCTTCCGTCACACGTCCTGATACTGGCACTCCCGGATGATTACATTGAACATGGAAGTGTTGATGTGCTCCGTAAGATGACAGGAATTGACAGTGAGAGTATGTCTGAAAAAATTATAGAGACGTATAAGGAGTTATAGAAGATGAAAGAACGTTTGGATGTGTTGCTGGTGAAGAGAAATCTTGCCGCGTCCAGAGAAAAAGCAAAAGCCATTATCATGTCTGGAAATGTTTATGTGGACAACCAGAAAGAAGATAAACCAGGAACAACATTCCCAGAAGAATCTAAGATTGAAGTGCGTGGCCATACACTGCCTTATGTCAGTCGCGGCGGACTTAAGTTAGAAAAAGCAATGAAAGAATTTCAGGTATCTGTAGAAGGAAAAGTCTGCACAGATGTAGGTTCTTCTACAGGTGGATTTACAGATTGTATGTTGCAAAATGGCGCGGTCAAGGTGTTTGCCATTGATGTAGGTCATGGACAATTAGACTGGAAACTTCGCCAGGACGAGCGTGTAGTTTGTATGGAGAAGACGAATATCCGTTATGTGACACCGGAAGATATCGGTGAGCCGGTTGATTTTTCATCAATTGATGTATCCTTTATTTCCCTGACAAAAGTGCTGATGCCGATTCGTGATTATCTGACAGACAAAGGACAGATTGTAGCACTGATCAAACCACAGTTTGAAGCGGGAAGAGAGAAAGTCGGTAAAAAAGGAGTTGTGCGCGAAAAGAGTACACATATTGAGGTTGTGACCATGATCTTGGACTATGCGTCTACCCATGGATTTCATGTGATGGATCTTACATTTTCACCAATCAAAGGACCGGAAGGAAATATTGAATATCTTGTCCAGTTAGAAAAATGTGAAGAGCCGGGCGATATAAATGAAAAAATTCAGATTGAAAAAATTGTAGATGAGGCATTTGGAAACCTCGCAAAAAAGGAATAAAGATATGGCAGAGAGAGTGTTGATTGTAACAAATGATGGCAAAGATGCAGACTATGCAATAACGAATCAGGTCAAAGAGTATCTGACACAGGCAGGAAAGATATGTCTGCAGTGTCCAAAAGATGAGAATAATGCCATTGTTTCCGAGCAGATACCACCGGATCTTGATTATGCGATCGTTATTGGGGGTGACGGAAGTTTTATTGAGGTGGCGCGTGCTCTGCGTGGCAGAGATGTCCCGATTCTGGGAGTCAATATGGGAACATTAGGATATCTGACAGAAGTAGAGTTAACGAATATTGAGGGAGCTCTGGAACGTGTTGTGAAAGGCAGATATACGGTAGAAAAACGAATGATGTTAGAAGGCAGCTTTGACGGAGAGCGAATGGATCTGGCTTTGAATGATATTGTAGTTGCAAGAAAAGGGGCTGTTCGAGTCATTCATTTCCGGCTTTTTGTAAATGGAGAATTGTTGAACTCCTATGAAGCAGATGGAGTGATCATATCTACTCCGACAGGATCTACGGCGTATAACCTTGCAGCGGGAGGTCCGATCGTAGAGCCGACGGCATTCATGATCGTGATCACACCAATCTGTCCGCATGCGTTAAATACAAGCAGTATTGTATTGTCAGCAGAAGATGAGATCGTGATACAGATCGGAGAAGGAAAACATGGAATCCCAGATGAGGCATACGTGGCATTTGACGGTGTGGATGAAGTGGAGCTGACTTCCGGTGATATGGTAGAGATCCGCAAGGCAGAAGCCCAGACAAGAATTATAAAATTGAACCAGGATAGTTTTCTGGAAACGCTTCGAAGGAAGATGAAAGGAAATTAGAGATATGAAAGTAAACAGACATGCTAAGATCATTGAACTGATTGGCAAATATCATATTGAGACCCAGGAGGAATTGGCAGATTATCTGAACCGGGAAGGATTTAAAGTGACTCAGGCAACGGTGTCCCGAGATATCCGGGATCTGAAACTTACCAAGATTCCAGCTGAGAACGGCAAACAGAAATATGCGCTGCATCAGGAAAGTGGCAATGGCATGAGTGAAAAATATATCCGTGTTTTAAGAGACGGATATGTGTCGATGGATATGGCACAGAATATTCTGGTCATCAAGACGGTGGCTGGAATGGCGATGGCTGTATGCCTGGCTATTGATGCTATGAACTGGAGCGAGGTCGTGGGAAGTATTGCCGGAGACGACACAATTATGTGTGCAATCCGCACGACAGAGGATACTCCGAAGGTGATGGATAAGATTCGTAAAATTGTTCGGCAGGAGGAATAGATGTTACAGAGTTTACACGTAAAGAATCTGGCATTGATTGATGAGATAGAAGTAGAATTTGCAGAAGGGTTAAATATTCTGACCGGTGAGACGGGAGCAGGAAAATCTATTATTTTGGGTTCTGTAAATCTGGCACTGGGTGGAAGATACACAAAAGATCTGATCCGTCAGGGGGAGAATTATGCACTGGTGGAGCTGGTCTTTACTGTGACGGAAAAAAGCCGTCTGAAAGCTTTGGAGAAACTTTGTATTTATCCGGAGGATGGCCTTTTGATCTTGAGCCGGAAATTAATGGATGGCAGAAGTATAAGCCGGATCAACGGTGAGACGGTAACAATTGCTGTTTTAAAGGAAGTAGCTGCTATTCTGATCGATATTCACGGGCAGCATGAACATCAGTCTCTGTTATATAAAAAGAACCATCTCGGGTTTGTCGATGCATTTGCGTGGGATTATCTTGCAGATATAAAAAAACAGGCAGCTTCGGCTTATCAGGAATATCGTACATGTAAAAAGACTCTGGATGAGGCTGATATGGACGAATCAAGCCGTGCAAAAGAATTGGATTTCTTAAAATTTGAAGTATCTGAGATTGAAGATGCCATGTTAAAAGAAGGAGAAGATGAAGAACTGGAGACAACCTTCAAACGCATGGAAAATGGACGAAAGATTGCTGAGAGTACTGCGGCTTCGTATGCTTATACGAGTGGGGAAGCCGGAAGTGCAAGCGAATGCCTGAGCCGCGCGATCCGGGAGCTGGCACCAGTCAGTAATCTTGATGAGAGAGCAGGAAATCTGTACAGCCAGCTGATGGAGATAGACAGTCTGTTAAATGATTTTAATCATGATCTTTCCGATTATCAGGATAGTCTGGAGTTCTCAGAAGAAGATTATATGACAATTACTGAGCGTCTTAATGAAATCAACCGTTTGAAGACGAAATATGGCACGGATATTGCAGGGATTCTGGATTATGGAATAAAACAACAGAAAAAGATACAAAAACTGGAAGATTATGAGAATTATATTGCAGATTTAAAGCGCAATCTGGAACAAAAAGAGCAGAAGCTTGAGAAAGTGACAAAGAAGCTGACGAAGATCCGAAAAGAGCAGGCGCAGATTATGGAACAGGCGATTACAGAAGGTCTTGCAGATCTGAATTTTGAAGATGTGAAATTTTCTATTGCATTTGAAAAGTCTGGTTCTTATTCTGCAAATGGTTCTGATGACGTAGAGTTTATGATTTCTTTGAATCCCGGACAGCCGGTGCGTCCGCTTGTAGAAGTAGCCTCCGGTGGAGAACTGTCCAGAATTATGCTTGTGATCAAAAGTGTTATGGCTGACAGGGATGAGATTCCGACGCTGATTTTTGATGAGATCGATGTGGGGATAAGTGGAAGAACAGCACAGAAAGTGTCTGAGAAGATGGCGTTGATCGGCAGAAAGCATCAGGTCATCTGTATCACACATCTGGCACAGATTGCGGCTATGGCAGATCATCATTTTATGATCGAAAAAAATGTGTCAGGTGGTCAGACAAAGACATCTATCAGGGAACTTAAGGCGGAAGAATCTACCGATGAACTGGCGAGAATTCTTGGCGGTGCTAAGATTACGGACACGGTCAGACAGAATGCAAAAGAAATGCAGGAACTGGCAGCGCAGATCAAAAAATAAAAGAATTGAAATTCAAATAATACACATACTAAGACAGGTGTTCTGATTGAGGAACACTTGTCTTTATTTATATAATAGGAAATTGCATTTCCTATTATATAAAAAAGCCTCCGGCAGGATGCGCACTGCGGCGTTCAATGATGATGTCGCAAGCGACCGCCGCAGGCGCTAGAATGTGCCAAGGCACATTCTTTGTTCTATCAGATGTGAGATGCTTTCCGCCGTTGTAGATGTAAAGCAAAAAAATCAGTATCAGTGGCAGAAAGTCCATACTCATCTGATATAGCCTCCGGCAGGATGCTGATTGAGATTTTTTTGTAAAAAACATGGGAGGATCAGAGTGTATGAAAAAGTATTGGTATCGGCGGATTTTAATTATGGCATTGGTGTTTTTTGTATCGGTAGGTGGAAGCTATCTTTTGATCGAGCAGAAAAAAGATGCCATGAGGCGAGAGGTGAGTGCTCAGACCTCTGAAGGAGACCTGGTAATTCCAGGTGGCATGCCGGTAGGGATTTATATGAAAACAAAAGGTGTTATGGTATTGGATACACAGAAAATCAAAGGGGAAGACGGTGCAGAATATGAACCGGCGCTTCATATTGTAAAAGCCGGAGATTACATCACTGGATTTAACGGCAAAGATATCAATACTAAAAATGAACTGGTCGAAGCAGTAAGTTCCTTCTCGGAACAAAAAGCAAAATTAGATATTTGCAGGAAGGGGGAGACGATTCATGTAAAAATGGATATGATCCAGTGTGAAGATGGGACGAAAAAACTCGGAATCTGGGTGCGGGATAATGCACAAGGACTTGGGACCATTACTTATCTGGACTCGGACAGTCATTTTGGCGCGCTGGGACATGGAATCCATGATATCGATACAGGGGAGCTTCTTAATATTTCCGATGGAACACTATATCTGACAAGTGTTAAGGAAATCCAAAAAGGTGTGAACGGGACACCTGGTGGTATGGAAGGAATCATTGTTTATAATAATTATAACGTGCTTGGAAAAATAAAGAAGAATACAGAGGCAGGAATTTTTGGAACTATTGACCGGGTTGATGTCCTGTTCGCAAATCAGACTCCGGTACAACTGGCAAAAAAAGAAGAGGTAGAAGAAGGGCCTGCTATCATTCGCTGTGCTGTGGATGGAGAAATAAAAGAATATGATATTTTAATCACACAAGTCAATCCGTGGTCGGGTGAAGTAAATAAAAGCATGACAATCGAAGTGACAGATCCGTCGCTTTTGGATGAGACGGGCGGGATCATCCAGGGAATGAGCGGCAGTCCGATCCTCCAGAACGGAAAACTAATCGGCGCAGTAACTCACGTTTTTGTCAACAATCCGACAAAGGGTTATGGCATTTTTGCAGAATCTATGATAAATGAGTCGGAATAAAAAATACCGTGTCGAGAAGTGATAGAACTTTCCGACAGCAATTTCTTGATTCGAAAAAAGGAGAAAATTATAATAAAATCCAACGAGAAATAAAATCGAGGAGGATTTTGGAATATGGGAGAAATAGCTGTTGCAATCGCAGACGATAATGAGAGAATTCTGGATCTGCTTGGCGAAATGATTGAAAATAACAAAGAGATGAAGCTGGTTGGGAAAGCCAATAATGGAGAAGATGTATATACACTGATTAAGGAAAAACAGCCAGATGTTGTACTATTAGATCTGATTATGCCGAAAATGGACGGATTAAGTGTTATGGATACTGTGAATCGGGATCATGATATCAGAAAACATCCAAGTTTTATTATTATCACTGCAGTGGGACAGGAGCGGATTACAGAAGATGCATTTCGTAAAGGTGCTTCTTACTATATTCTGAAACCGTTCAGTAATCAGATGGTGCTGGACAAGATCCGTGAAGCTGGAAAATATCATGTGCCGGAAGCAAAATCATTTGCACCGGTTGGAAATGCAGAAGCTTCGGAGCCGAAGATAAATCTGGAAAATCGTGTAACGGATATGATACATGAGATAGGGATTCCAGCGCATATCAAAGGATATCATTATCTGAGAGATGCGATTCTTATGGCAATTGAAGATATGGATGTATTAAATGCAGTGACAAAAGTATTATATCCGACTGTTGCAAAGATGCATCAGACGACGGCAAGCCGTGTGGAACGTGCAATCCGTCACGCAATTGAAGTGGCGTGGAGCAGAGGAAAATTAGATACTTTGGACGAGCTGTTTGGATATACTGTGAATGGTGGAAAAGGGAAACCGACCAATTCTGAATTCATCGCACTTATCGCAGATACGATACGTTTAGAATATAAACATAGATAAAAGGCTTTTCTTCTGAAAAAAAATACTGTATAATGATTCATATATCGTGGAATCGGGAGGAAATCACTATGAAAAAAATACTCTTTGCCACTTCAGAAGCAGTGCCATTTATTAAGACCGGAGGTCTGGCAGATGTGGCAGGTTCTTTACCGAAATTCTTTGATAAAGAAAAATATGATGTAAGAGTCATGCTTCCAAAGTATATGTGTATGAAAGAATCCTGGAAGGAAAAGCTTCAGTATAAGACGCATTTTTATATGGATCTTGGCTGGCGGACACAGTATGTCGGGGTTCTGGAGACAGAGTATGAAGGAGTCACCTTTTATTTTATCGATAATGAATTTTATTTTAATGGTTTTGCACCATATGGAGAGATGTATACAGATGTTGAGAAGTTTTCATTTTTCTCAAAGGCAGTATTGAGTGCTCTTCCGGTCATTGATTTCAGACCGGACATCATTCACTGCCATGACTGGCAGACGGGACTGATCCCGATATTTCTGGATAATTTTCGGTATTCCAGTGAATATTACCGCGGAATCAAGACTGTGATGACGATACATAATCTGAAGTTCCAGGGGATGTGGGATGCAAAAAAAGTGCGTGACATTACCGGACTTCCGGAGTATTATTTTGTACCGGACAAGCTGACATCTTATGATGATGCCAACATGTTAAAGGGCGGTATCGTCTATGCAGATAAAGTGACAACTGTCAGCAACTCCTATGCAGAGGAAATTAAGACTCCGTTTTACGGAGAAAAGCTGGAAGGGCTGATGCAGGCCAGGTCGGCAAGCCTTTCCGGTATTGTGAATGGAATCGACTATGATATATATAATCCGCAGACAGACAAGGATATTTACAGGAATTACAGTGTAGAGAATTTCCGGAAAGAGAAGATTAAGAATAAAATTGAACTTCAAAAAGAGCTTGGACTTGCACAGGACCATAAGGAGCTGATGATCGGTATCGTATCCAGACTGACAGATCAGAAGGGATTTGATCTGATCGCTTGTGTGATGGATGAACTGTGTCAGGATGCAATTCAGATTGTTGCGCTTGGAACAGGTGAGGAGCAGTACGAGAATATGTTCCGCCACTATGCATGGAAATATCCGGATAAAGTATCTGCGAATATTTATTATTCAGAGGCAATGTCTCACAAGGTCTATGCGGCATGTGATGCATTTCTGATGCCGTCACTGTTTGAACCTTGTGGTCTGAGTCAGCTTATGAGCCTTAGATATGGAACGGTTCCGATTGTCAGAGAGACTGGAGGACTTAAGGATACGGTAGAGCCATATAATGAATATGAGAAGACTGGAACAGGATTCAGCTTTGCAAATTATAATGCACATGAGATGATGGCAACTGTGCGTTATGCAGAAAAAATATATTACGACAAGAAGAGAGACTGGAATAAGATTGTAGAACGGGGAATGAGTAAGGATTTTTCATGGAAGAGTTCTGCAAAACAGTATGAGGAATTATACGATGATATGTAAGATAAGAGACATTTTAAAAGATCAGACACCACAGGTTTCATTTGAAATCTTTCCACCGAAGACAGATGCAGGATATGACAGTGTGCTTTCCGCTGCTGAGAAGATTGCGGCATTAAAGCCGTCGTTTATTAGTGTAACTTATGGAGCAGGCGGTGGAACAAGTAAGAACACTGTAAGTATTGCATCTCATATCAAAGATGATTTTGGAGTAACAAGTCTTGCGCACCTGACGTGCGTATCGTCTACAAGAGAAGAAGTACATCGGGTCATTGATAAGTTAAAAGAAAAGAACATTGATAATATATTAGCGCTTCGCGGAGATATTCCGAAAGATAATGCATTTCCACTTCCGAACCAATATCGTTATGCATGTGAACTGATTGAAGATATCAAACAGCAGGGAGATTTCTGCATCGGGGCGGCATGTTATCCGGAAGGCCATGTGGAGACGGAGCATAAGAAAGACGATATCAGCAATCTGAAGACGAAAGTAGACTGTGGAGTTGATTTCCTGACAACACAGATGTTTTTTGATAATAATATTTTTTATAATTTCCTGTATCGTATACGTGAAAAAGGAATTTTAGTTCCGGTACTTCCGGGAATCATGCCGATTACGAATAAAAAGCAGTTAAGACGTTCTATGGAATTATCCGGGACAGCAGTTCCGCAGAGATTCCTGGCAATTATCGATCGGTTTGGAGATGATCCTGAGGCAATGAAGCAGGCGGGAATTGCGTATGCAACAGATCAGATTATTGACCTGATTGCCAATGGGATCAATCACATTCATGTGTATTCTATGAATAAACCGGATGTAGCAGCAGCAATCATGAATAACCTGTCAGCAATATTAAAAGTAGAAGATTAGATTGGATGTTGGAACATGGATAAAAGGACATTAGAAGCGGTCCGTTATCTTGGATATGGAAAACATGCGGTAGACGATCAGACGTTAGCCTTGATCCGGGATTCATTTGAAGACCTGGAACGGGTCGCTAAGAGGAGAATCGTCTATCGCATCTTTGAGTTAAAGGTATCGGACGAAGAACACTTGAATATTGAAGGACTTGAAATTACAAGCAGGAATCTGGCAAAGAATATGAAAGGTTGTACCCAGGTCGTGATGCTTGGTGCAACGCTTGGAGTAGAAGTTGATATGCTGATGAAGCGTTATTCTCTGACAGAAATGTCCAGAACAGTTGTTTTACAGGCCTGTGCAGCAGCAATGCTGGAGGAATATTTAAATAACTGGCAGAAAAGTCTGAAAGAAGAGATGACCTCACAGGGATATTTCCTGCGTCCGAGATTTAGCCCGGGGTACGGTGATTTCAGTATTTTACACCAAAAGGATATTCTCGGAATGCTGGATTGTGCGAAGAAGATCGGACTTACTATGACTGAAAGCAGTATGCTGACACCGACGAAATCAGTAACAGCAGTTATTGGACTTGGCAGGGAAGAGGTTCACTGTCATGAAGAAGGATGCGAATCCTGCAGTAAAAAAGATTGTATTTACCGGAGGAATTAACGAATGATATTAGACAGATTAGGGAAAGAACTCATATATTTTGACGGGGGGACCGGAACTCTTCTGCAGGAGCGGGGATTAAAACCGGGAGAATTGCCAGAAACATGGAGCCTGGAACATGCAGATGATATGATTGATATCGCAAGACAGTATTATGAGGCTGGAAGTGATATTGTGCTAAGTAACACATTTGGCGCAAATGCACTGAAATTTCATGATTCCAGACATAAATTAGATGAAATCGTAAAAGCAGCAATTGAAAATGTGAAAAAAGGAGCTAAACTAGGTGTCAAAGATGGCAGAGAGACTTATGTAGGACTTGATATCGGGCCGACAGGAAAACTCTTAAAGCCAATGGGAGATCTGGATTTTGAAGATGCATATCAGGCGTTTGCAGAGGTGGCAAGACTTGGCGAAGAAGCAGGTGCTGATCTGATCCATATAGAGACGATGAGTGATACTTATGAAGTGAAGGCAGCAGTACTTGCTGCAAAGGAGAATACTTCACTTCCGGTATTTGCAACTATGATCTTTGATGACAAAGGAAAACTACTGACCGGAGGAGATGTGCCATCGGTTGTAGCAATGCTGGAAGGGCTCCGCGTAGACGCACTTGGAATCAACTGCGGCATGGGACCGGAGCAGATGATACCGATTCTGGATGAAATTTTACAATATGCTTCTGTTCCCGTCATTGTTAAGCCGAATGCCGGGCTCCCAAAACAAAAAGACGGAGAGGTGTATTACGACGTAGAACCTGAAGAATTCGGGAGATTCATGGCTGAAATCCTGAAACGTGGTGCCAGTCTGATCGGCGGCTGTTGCGGAACAACTCCGGCGCACATCCGTGCCATGGTGGAAGCAACGAAAGATCAGAGGGACATTACAGACCGGCCTGGAAAAGAATTTATGAACCGGACAATCGTATCCTCCTATGGGCGAGCTGTGGAACTTGGCGGGAAACCGATGATCATCGGAGAGAGAATCAATCCAACAGGTAAGAAGAAATTCAAACAGGCACTCAAAGACCATGATATTGATTATATATTAAGAGAAGCTATTTCACAGCAGGATGCAGGAGCACATATCCTGGACGTCAATGTAGGGCTTCCAGATATAGATGAACCGGCTTTGATGCGTGAGGTGGTGCAGGAGCTTCAAAGCGTAACGAGTCTTCCGCTTCAAATTGATACGGTAGATATAAGTGCTCTGGAAGCAGCTATGCGAATTTATAACGGAAAGCCAATGGTCAACTCTGTCAATGGAAAACAAAGTTCCATGGATGCAGTATTTCCACTGATTCAGAAATATGGCGGGGTGGTTGTCGGTCTTACTCTCGATGAAGATGGAATTCCGGCAACAGCCGAAGGGCGTGTAAAGGTTGCAGGCAAAATTATCGAAGAGGCAAAGAAATATGGTATCGATAAGAAAGATATTGTAATTGATGTTCTTTGTATGACGATCAGTTCTGAGCCGACAGGAGCAATCACTACGCTGGAAGCTCTGAGACAGGTACGTGAAAAATATGGAGTTTGTGCGGTACTTGGTGTATCAAACATTTCCTTTGGGCTTCCATACAGACCGGCAGTGAACTCCAATTTCTATACTATGGCAATGCAGTCAGGCTTAAGCGCGGGAATCATTAATCCGCTTTCAGAGGATATGATGCGTTCTTATTATTCTTTCTGTGCGCTGATGAATTATGATGAAAATTGTGAGAAATATATTGAACAGTATGGAAGTCAGAAAGTGCAGGCTGTGACACCTGCCACAAAGGCGGAGATGACGCTTAAGACTGCCATTGAGAAAGGCCTGAAGGAAGAAGCACATCACATAACAGTAGAGCTTGTGAAAGATAAAGCTCCACTGGATATCATTAACGAGGAATTGATCCCGGCACTTGACCAGGTCGGAAAAGGATTTGAAAAAGGAACCGTATTTTTACCACAGCTTCTGATGAGTGCTGATGCAGCAAAGATAGCATTTGCAGTTTTGAAAGATGAACTTGCCAGGAGCGGTGAGAGCGAGCAGGCTAAAGATAAAGTCATTCTTGCTACCGTAAAAGGAGATATTCATGATATTGGCAAGAATATTGTAAAAGTTCTTCTTGAAAATTACAGCTTTGATGTGATCGATCTTGGAAAAGATGTTCCGCCAGAGGAGATTGTCGAGACAGCAATAAAGGAAGATGTCAGACTGGTGGGATTAAGCGCTCTGATGACTACAACTGTAGTCAGCATGGAAGAGACAATCAGACAGCTTCGCAAGAAAAAACCAGAATGCAAGGTAATGGTCGGCGGAGCGGTACTGAATCAGGATTATTCGGATATGATCGGAGCAGATTTCTACGGAAAAGATGCGATGCAGTCCGTTTATTATGCACAACAATTATTTGGAGGAGAGAAATAGACATGAGTTTAATATTACCAGAAAATTATGATCCACACATGACCGTGCGCGAGACACAGAAGGCAATTAAGTATATCCGTGATACATTCCAGAGAGAATTCGGAAAAGAAATGAATCTGGAGCGTATCTCAGCACCGCTTTTTGTTGAGAAGAGCAGTGGTCTTAATGATAACCTGAATGGAGTTGAAAGACCGGTACAGTTTGATGTTGCCGAAATTCCGGGAGAGACCGTAGAAGTTGTACATTCTCTTGCAAAATGGAAACGTATGGCTCTCAAAAAATATGACTTTGAGCCAGGCGAAGGACTCTACACAAACATGAACGCTATCCGGCGCGATGAGGAACTTGATAACCTTCATTCCTGCTATGTTGACCAGTGGGACTGGGAAAAAGTTATCCGTAAGGTGGACAGAACAGAAGAGACATTAAAGACAACCGTACGTCATATCTTTAAAATTATCAAACATATGGAACATGAGGTGTGGTACAAATACCCGCAGGCAGTGAAACATTTACCGGATGATGTAACATTTATCACGACTCAGGAACTGGAAGACAGATATCCGGACAAAACTCCAAAGGAGAGAGAGAACCTGATTACAAAAGAATATGGCTGTGTATTTCTGATGAAGATTGGAGATAAGCTTGCAAGCGGTGAACCACATGACGGACGTGCACCGGATTATGACGACTGGCAGTTGAACGGAGATATTCTGTTCTGGCATGATACATTAGATTGTGCACTTGAAATCTCCAGCATGGGTATCCGAGTAGATGAGAAATCTCTTGCTTCCCAGCTTAAGAAAGCAGGCTGCGAGGACAGACGAGAGCTTCCATACCACAAAATGCTTCTTCACGGAGAACTTCCATACACAATCGGAGGAGGTATTGGACAGTCCAGACTGTGTATGCTCCTTCTCGACCGGGCGCATGTAGGCGAGGTGCAGGCAAGTCTCTGGCCGGAAGAGATGAGACAGACATGCAGAGAGCATGACATTATCCTTTTATAGATTATAAAAATGTAAACGGATAAATTTCGTTTGCCAGGAGAAAAGGAGATTCCACCAAAAGAACTGGAAGAAATTGAATTGAAATAAATTCAACGGACGTTGACAAACGAAAGATGACTACTTATAATTATAAGTTAGTGAATTTTTGAGGAGGAAATTATGCAGAAATACGGAGTTAACGAATTAAGAAGAATGTTCCTTGAATTCTTTGAAAGCAAGGATCACCTGGTACTTAAAAGTTTTTCACTGGTGCCACATAACGATAAAAGTTTATTGTTGATCAATTCCGGTATGGCACCAATGAAGCCATACTTTACAGGACAGGAGATCCCGCCGAGAAGAAGAGTGACAACCTGTCAGAAGTGTATCCGTACAGGAGATATCGAGAATGTAGGTAAGACAGCTCGTCATGGTACATTTTTCGAGATGCTTGGTAACTTTTCTTTTGGAGATTATTTTAAGACAGAGGCAATCCACTGGACATGGGAGTTCCTTACAGAGGTTGTAGGACTTGATCCGGAGAGATTATATCCTTCTGTATATGAGAATGACGATGAAGCATGGGAAATCTGGAATAAAGAAATCGGTGTCCCTGCAGAGCGCATCTTCCGTTTCGGAAAAGAAGATAACTTCTGGGAGCATGGTTCAGGTCCTTGTGGTCCATGCTCAGAAGTTTATTATGACCGTGGTGAAAAATATGGCTGTGGAAAACCAGGCTGTACAGTAGGCTGCGAATGTGACCGTTATATGGAAATCTGGAATGATGTATTTTCACAGTTCAACAATGACGGACATGGAAACTATTCTGACCTGGCTCAGAAGAACATTGATACAGGTATGGGACTGGAGCGTCTTGCATGTGTCGTACAGGATGTAGACTCCATGTTTGATATTGATACAATGAAAGCATTGCGTGACCATGTATGCGCTATGTCAGGAAAGCATTATGGCATCGACCACGAGACAGATGTTTCTCTTCGTGTCGTAACAGATCATATCCGTTCTGTTACATTTATGATTTCAGACGGAATTATGCCATCTAACAGTGGCCGTGGTTATGTACTCCGCCGTCTGCTCCGCCGTGCTTGCCGTCACGGAAGACTTCTCGGTATCGAGAGAGCTTTCCTTGTAGAGCTTGCACAGACTGTTATTGATGGTTCAAAAGATGGATATCCGGAGCTTGAAGAGAAGAAAGACTTTATCTTCAACGTGATTGCAAAAGAAGAGGCTCAGTTCAATAAGACAATTGATCAGGGACTTTCTATTCTTGCAGATATGGAAGAAGAGATGAAGAAAAATGGTGAGACAGTTCTTTCCGGAGAAAATGCATTTAAACTTTATGATACTTATGGATTCCCAATTGATCTGACAAGCGAGATCCTGGATGAGAAGGGCCTGACTTATGATAAGGAAGGGTTTGAAAAAGCTCAGAAAGAGCAGCGTGCGAAATCAGAGGGAACATTTGGTACTCACAGCTACACTGGAAAAGACGCTACAGTTTATGATGAACTGGATGCAGAGCTTGCAACAGAATTCGTAGGATACGAGAATCTTGTATGTGATGCAAAAGTGACAGCACTTACAAGCGAAGAGGAGATTGTAGACGCATTATCCGATGGCGAGAAAGGTACAATTATTGTTGATAAGACTACATTTTATGGAACAATGGGTGGTCAGGAAGGTGACATCGGTACCATTAAGACTGCTGGTGGAGAGTTCGTAGTAGAGAATACAATTCACCTTGCCGGAACAAAGATTGGACATGTGGGATATGTAAGCCATGGAATGATCAAAGTCGGTGATCCAGTATCTATGGAAGTAGATAAAGAGAATCGTAATCTGTCAGCAAGAAACCACAGTGCAACACATCTTCTTCAGGCAGCTCTCCGCCAGGTACTTGGAACACATGTTGAGCAGGCAGGTTCTTATGTAGATGCTGAGAGACTTCGTTTTGACTTTACACATTTCTCAGCATTGTCAAAAGAAGAGTTAAAGCAAGTAGAAAATATTGTAAATGAAAAGATTGCAGAATGCTTACCGGTCGTAGCTAAGAATATGCCAATCGAGGAAGCAAGAAAGACTGGAGCAGCAGCCCTTTTCGGTGAGAAATATGGTGATGTTGTCCGTGTCGTAAGCATGGGAGATTTTTCAGTAGAGTTCTGTGGAGGTACTCACGTATCGAATACAGGAGTTATCAGTGCACTTAAGATTATTTCTGAGACAGGTGTTGCAGCAGGAGTCAGACGTATTGAGGCTCTGACTTCAAAGGGACTTCTGAAATATTATGATGATATGGAAAAGAAACTTCAAGAGGCAGCAGCTCTTGTGAAAGCAACTCCGAACCAGTTATCAGATAAGATCCGTCATCTTCAGGCTGAGAATAAAGATCTTCACAGCGAGCTTGAGAGCGTGAAGAGTAAGATGGCAAAAGAGGCAATGGGAGATGTATCTGATCAGGTTACAGAAGTAAAAGGTGTAAAACTTATTGCTGCAAAAGTAGAGGATGTAGATATGAATGGACTTCGTGATCTTGGAGATCAGTTGAAAGAAAAACTTGGTGAAGGTGTGATCGTTCTTGCATCCGCGGCAGGTGGAAAAGTAAGCCTTGTTGCAATGGCAACAGATGAGGCTGTGAAGAAAGGTGCCCATGCCGGAAATCTGATCAAAGGCATTGCCGGCCTTGTTGGAGGTGGCGGCGGTGGACGTCCGAATATGGCACAGGCTGGAGGAAAGAATCCAGACGGAATTGACGCTGCAATTGCAAAAGTAAGTGAAGTCCTGGAGAGCCAGTTATAGACATTTGATCAGACTTTTCAGGGGTAGTTTATGGAGCAAAAACAAGAACAGAAACAAGAGTTAAAAAAGAATTTGGGCGCAGTGACAGCGATGGCAACCGTTGTCGGAAGCGTTATCGGGTCTGGGGTTTTCTTTAAACCCCAGGCTATTTATACAGCGACAGGCGGCGCTCCTGGACTTGGAATGCATGCCTGGCTGATTACCGGAATTGTAAGTATCGCGGCAGCATTGACATTTTCAGAAGTTGCAATCATGATTCCGAAAACAGGTGGAATCGTAGCCTATCTGGAAGAAATTTATAATCCGATGATTGGATTTTTGGCAGGCTGGGTACAGATTTTATTATTTTATCCGGCCATGATATCTGCCCTTGCAGTGGCAGGAGGTCAGCAGATGGCGTTTTTTATCGGGGACGGTTATGTTGCTCCGGTAGCAGTTGCCATGATTATCATTATCATCTTTCTGAATTCTATGGGATCCAAGATAGGTGGCAGTGTACAAGTCATTTTTACAGTCTGCAAGATGATTCCGTTAATCCTTTTGATGATTTTCGGGTTTGTGCGCGGGGCAGGAACGAATCCAGTCTTTACTCCGATGGTAGGCGAAGGACTAAGTCCGATGGTCGTTCTCGGTCAGCTTATGATCGCGATTTTATTTGCATTCGAAGGCTGGACCAATGTAGGAGCAATTGCGGGAGAGATGAAGAATCCGGGAAAGGATCTTCCTGTTGCCATCGTTGGCGGAGTATCACTGATCATGGCAGTTTATTTTATCATTAATCTTGCATATCTGTGGGTACTTCCGGCATCCGAACTTGCAACACTGACTGCACCGGCATCAGCTGTAGCAGTGAAGATTTTAGGAAAACTTGGAGGACAGATTGTATCAATCGGAATCATTGTTTCCGTATTCGGAAGCTGTAACGGATTTATACTTTCCGGTTCCCGTGTGGCATATTCTCTTGCGGCAGAAGGAAAATTTCCATTCCACAAGACATTTGCAAAATTGAATGGAGCACAGGTTCCGGCAAATGCAATTATGCTTGTCGGAGGCATCGGTGCATTTTATGCATTAAGTGGTCAGTTCAATCTGCTGACAGACCTGGCGGTATTTTCAAGCTGGACATTCTACACACTGACATTTCTCGGTGTGATCAAACTCAGAAAAGACCGTCCAAATGCAGTGAGAACCTATAAAGTGCCGTTATATCCTATTGTTCCGCTCATTGCGATTGCCAGCGGAATCTTTGTTATTATCAATCAGATTTTTCTGGCAGGGCACAGATCGACCATAATTTCCATTGCCAGCATAATTGTTATGCTGCTTGGACTGCCGGCATATATGATAATAAAAAAAGATTGTAAAAACATATTGACGTAACGTAAATTTATGATATAATCGTATGTGTGCAAAAAATATACCCGAACAGTCGTATAATGCACAATATAGGACTGGAGGGGAGGTTAGGTGTGAGACTATGTCAAATGTAATCGTAAAAGAAAACGAGACGTTAGACAGCG